>UMKD01036508.1_pt1 | contig 47229 bp, 38 predicted proteins | sample 1966221 | NCBI WGS metagenome assembly UMKD01 (sample SAMEA4836167, study PRJEB28245) | human gut metagenome | biome: gut microbiome; material: fecal sample | place: Denmark | collected 2008
ACGCAAAATCGTTCAATTCGGTGGATATCGCATCCCCTTAGGATTTTCACCTTTCCTTGTATTCCAGTGCTTTGCGGGCTTATCTTGGTAGCGGTTTGGTAGCGGTCCAAAAATTTAAAGTGCGGTTTATACTGTGATACCAACGGTTTGCAGAATCGCTACCATGGTAGCGCACCCGTTTCACTTAAAAAAAGACGGTGCAGCTCAGCTGCACCGTCTTTGGAAATTTATGATGGAATTTTCGGAATTTTACACGTTAAAGCGGAAGTAGATCATGTCGCCGTCCTTGACGACGTACTCCTTGCCCTCGCTGCGCAGCAATCCCTTTTCCTTTGCCGCCGCGACGCTGCCGCAGCGGATCATGTCGTCGAAATTGATCGTTTCGGCGCGGATGAAGCCGCGCTCGATGTCGGAGTGAATTTTGCCCGCGGCCTGCGGGGCCTTGGTGCCGTTTTTGATGGTCCAGGCGCGGCACTCGTCCTCGCCGTAGGTCAGGAACGAGATGAGGCCGAGCAGCGCGTAGGAGCACTTGATCAGGCGGTCGAGGCCGGACTCCTGAATGCCGAGCTCCTCGAGGAACATCGCGCGGTCCTCGCCGTCGAGCTCGGCGATGTCCTGCTCGAGCTTGGCGCAGATCGGCAGCACCTGCGCGCCCTCCTTTTCAGCGAGTTCCTTGACCTGCTGGAGATACTGGTTGCCGTCCTGATTCGCAAAGCCGTCCTCGTCCATGTTCGCGGCGTAGATGATGGGCTTGAGGCTCAAAAGATCGGCGGTCGCGATGAGCTCAGCGTCGTCGGACGAAACCTCGAACGTGCGCGCGCTCTTGCCCGCGTCGAGGTGCTTGGCAAGAGCAGAGAAGAGCTCGACCTCGTGCAGGAACTTCTTGTCGCCCTTGGCCATCTTCGTCGCCTTTTCGACGCGGCGGTTGACCATCTCAAGGTCTGCCATGATGAGCTCCAGGTCGATGGTCTCAATGTCGCCCAGGGGGTCGACGGGGACGTTCGTGCTCGCGTCGGCCACGACGTGCATGATGTTCTCATCGTCGAAGCAGCGCACAACGTGCACGATGGCGTCCGTGCGGCGGATGTTCTCGAGGAACTTGTTGCCGAGGCCCGCACCCTGGCTCGCGCCCTTGACGAGGCCCGCGATGTCGACAAATTCGATGACGGCGGGAGTCTTCTTCTTGGGGTGGTACATCTCGGCGAGCTTATCGAGGCGCTCGTCGGGAACGGCCACCATGCCGACGTTCGGCTCAATGGTGCAGAAGGGGTAGTTGGCGCTCTCCGCGCCCGCGTTGGTGATGGCGTTGAACAGAGTGGACTTGCCGACGTTGGGAAGTCCGACGATACCTAATTTCATTTGTACTCATTCTCCTTCGATTTTCCTTGATTTTCAAGGGGTTTCAGCGTTTGGTGTCTTGGCTGTTACACCATTTTTACACCATTTCCGCATTTGGCTTTATTGGATTTTATCAGACTACACCATTTTGCTGAAATTGCTTGATGGCATAATCCAGCGATTCGGCAGTCACATGAACATACCGATCCATTGTTGTTTTGATGCTGGCATGACCCAGCAGCTTTTGCAGCACCTTCGGCTGCATACCGCTTTCGATTGCTCTTGTAGCATAGGTATGTCGCAGGGCGTGCATACAAAAGTGCTTGATCCCTGCTTCGTCGCAGAGCTTATATAAGTGGGTATCATAGGAACTGTTCTTCGCTGGCTCTCCTGTTCGCCAGTTGATAAAAACAAGATCACGCATGACCAGCCGGGAGATTGCCCCCGTTCGCCGGTCGATATATTCCAGTGTTTGCGAGAGCAGCGGAGATTCCTTTTGCCAAGGGCGCTTGTCCTTGATTTCTTTCAGAATTTCATAGGCCCGATCTGTCAGCGGGATGGTGCGATAGCTCTGCTGCGTTTTCGGAGGACCCGCACGCCAGTACTGTTCACCGTGTCGAAACTCCAATGTTTTGTTGACCGTGAGCGTGCGCTTTTCAAAGTCAATCGCGTCCCACGTCAACCCGATCATCTCGCCGGTACGCAAACCGGTTTCAAGGATCAGCGTGTATTGGTTGTAGTTGCGGGAGCGTTTCGCTGTTTCAAGAAACACGCGCTGCTCGTCACGGGTGAGGAACTTAATATCGTCTGTCGCACGAACCGGCTTTGTAAACCGCACACCGTCCATTGGGTGCTTGACAATCAGGTCATTCATCTTCGCGGCCTTGAACATCGTACCCATTGTGATATAGGCTTGACGGATGGTGGAACCCGCATAATCCGCATCCATGGAAAGCAGCACTTTTTTGCAGTGCATGGGCTTCACATCGGAAAGGAGCATTGTGCCGATGATGGGCTGGATGTTCTGCTTGTATCGCTCCCGATAATTTCGCAGGGTGTTGGGTGCCAAATCGCCCACAATGTTCTCAATCCAAAATGAAAACCATGCGTCAATCGTCGTGTCCGAGGGACAAAACACGCCTTCGTGCTTGTCAGCATATTTCGCCTGCTCGATCCAGTTGCGCGCCTCGGGAATCGTCTGGAAATATTTCTCATGTCGTTTTCCTGCTTTGTCTACAAAACGTGCGTGATATAATCCGTCCTTTCTCTGGCAGATACCCTTGCCGCATTCTTTGCCTCGTAAACTTTTACCCATTCGGAAACTCCTTTCCCACTATGAGAAGGAGCCCCTATGCATTTTATAATTGTAGCACAAGGACTTTCTTTTCTCAATAGTGAACTTACCGTCAAATCATCAACTTATGGCTGATATATTGCTCGAACTCCCTGCGTTTGACCAGCTTTTTGGACCCAACATAGAGAACAAACGGGCAATTCGGACTGCGCAGCATACTCTCAATCTTGTTGATCCCAATGTTGCTGTATGCTGCGGCTTCCTTAATCGTCAGCGTCATTTTGAGATGGATCGGCACTTGCAATTCCTCGACCATACTGTTACCACCTGTGTGTTACGTTCCGGACTGTTGACTTAGAAACGTAGCATTTGGGGAAAGTAAGAGTTCGTCTGAGCTATCATCTCTTTCCGTATCCAAGTCCAGCAGCCATTTGTCTGGGATCGTGATCAGATTGGGTCCTGTGTTGCAGATCCGTTTTACAACATCTGCCTGGCACGAAAACAATGCGCCTCTATCCAGCTCTGCCCGCATTTGCTTCCCCTTTTTCGTAGAAAACCGGCCCTGTTTGACCACCCATTCAAGGCAGAAAAAATTACACTCAATGTAAACTTTCGTAAACACAGAATGGTCTGAATCTACATTAGGTCTACACTGAGTGTAATGCTTGTGAGTATGTTTACTTATTCCAACATTAAGCGTAGTGCGGCATCGAATGGGTATCTTCCGGTGCACAGCCGAGAAAGGCGACTCTTTTTGCGAATCGGTCGCGGAACACTTCTCCGGCAGGATCTGCGCCGCATGCTCAGCTGCCAATATCCAGCTCGTAGGTGCAGAGGTAGAACAGGAACGACGTCATCTGGTAGCGGCTGATGCGGGTGCCAGCGGACGCCAGCAGCTCGTCAAGGCTGCTGTCCCGGGTGGTAATGTCCTTTTCATCGCACCAGAGCATCGCTTTGGCTGCCTCTCTGCCAAGATCGGGGGCATCCCGAAGAAGCTGCCTGAGCTGCGTCTGATCCACGCCGGTATCGACGCCTGCCATGATCGCGTAGCGGCGAATCAGTACGCACGCCGTCTGATAGTCCACCTTGCCATCGTATTCGGTATTGGGATCATTTTGCCGGAGCAGCCTTGTCTGATAGGCCCAGCACACGGCATTATAATAGGGATGGGCCGCGTTGAATTCCTCGTTCTCGTAGCCAGCCGGAAGGGCGGTGTTGTCCGTTTCCGGCCGGCCCGCGATGCGGTAGAGCACATCGATAAACTCGCCCAGCCTTGCCGTGGCCTTGCCGCCGAAGGTGTCCGGTGTCTCTGGATCCACATAGCCCTTGCGGTACATATAGAGGACGCTGGCCTGATTGAAAATGCTCTTGATGTCCGTGAATACCACCGTGTCCGCAAGGCTTCCGCCGCTGGACTCCCTGGCAAAGACGTGGGCGTAGTAATCGCTGTTGAGGATGTTGCCGGAGAGCTGGAACCTGCTGTCCACATAGAGCCGGTAGGCTTCCGCCAGCTTGTCGGAGACTGTGGTATTCTCGTCGGCGGGGATCACGGTTTCCGTACCGGCGTCATAGCGGAAGGTCTTCGTCAGAAAGGACTTATCCGACAGCACCGCTACATGGAGGCCGCTGGAGAGTACATCGGTGCCCGCCAGCAGGCGGGAATCGTAGTCCACGCCGAAGAGATTCAGCAGTGTCGGCAAGATGTCCGCCGTGGAGCAGTATTCATCCACCACGATGTTCTCTGAAAGGCCGGGAACATAGCAGATGAAGCTGTTGCGGTACTTCTCAAAGGTGGTGTCCAGCGTCTGCCCTGCCAGCTCGTTGTACTCGTCTTCGGTCAGGCCGTAGGGGTAGTGGTCGTTGGTCAGGACGATGCAGGTCTTGTCGGCAACGCCAGCTTCCTCCAGCCGCTGCATCAGGTACTCCAGTGCGTATTCCAGCTCCAGATTGCAGGCAATGTACGCCTTCACCGGCTCAGAATAGGGCAGATCTTTCACCGCGTCGCGGTTTTTGGCGCTCATGGCGTTGTCCCAGTTGTACTGGTAGTGACCGCTGAAGGTCATGTAATAGGCGTGGAAGGGTTCTCCGCTGTTGATGTAGTCGTCTATGGAGGCCTCCATCATCTCCAGATCGGAGGAGGGCCAGTCGATCTTCATGGCCAGACCAGAATCCGCCGCCTTGAACGTGTAGCCCATGTTGGCGTGGGTGATGTTCCGGTTGTAGAAATCCCCGATGTAGTCGTGATAGCCCCAGGCTTGATAGCCCATGCCCTTGAGCGCATTGCCCAGGCAGAACGGCAGATAGTTGGTGCCCGCCACATTGAAGCTGGAATCCGTCTTCGTGCGGGACATATCCGGATAAAGCCCCATGCACATGGTGTATTCGCCGTTGGTGGTGACGGACTGGAACGTGCCGTAGTAATTTTCAAAGAGAATACCCGTATGGCTCAGCTTGTAGAGCGTCGGCGTCAGCTCCTCGCTGATAAACCACGGGCAGAAGCTCTCGGCGCAGATGGTGATGAGGTTATAGTCCTTAAGAAGTCCTGTGTAGTTGTTTTTGCGGGTGGGTGTTGCATTTGATAGATACTCGTCTGTGGCCTTGAGAATATCGCTGTCGGTACTGTCTGCAAGAGCCGTAAAATCGATGCTTTCGATCACGTTATAGGAGTTGCTGCTGTATGTCCGCGGAACATCGCTCATATTCAAGGACGACGGCGTGATCATAATGCTGCCGCTGCCGCTGAAGAGCATGTATCGAAGCTCCTGCGCCGTGGTGGCCAGCATACCGATTTTTTTATAACTGCTGTCGGTGGAGGTGTTCACATTGGTGAAGGTACGATAGACGGAAAAGGCGTTGTCCCGTCCAACATACATGAGTCCCGTGACCGTCAGCAGCAGTGCGAGGAGCACGGCAGAGGAGGCCATAGTCTGTTTCCAGCGCAGCCGCAGCTTCAGAGCCTGCCCCCTTCGCAGGGCAAGGCAGAGGATCACGGCAATCAGCGGCAGCAGGAGGAGCAGGATCTTCAGCAGATTTTGGCGGATCCCATAGAGAAGCTGCGAGTTGAAATTGACGACCACATTTCCGCCCATGCCGATCTGGCTGACGGGCATGAAATCTCCGAAGATGCAGTGATAGACCAACTGCACCTCGGCCAGCAGCACCTGTGCCGCGACCAGGAAAACCCCTGTGATCTGGCGCAGGACCTTTGGCAGGCTTGAGACTACCAGCGTGCAGAGTGCGCCACCCAGCAGGCCAAACAGGACAGGATATCCCGCGTACCGGTCCATCGAGCCGAATACGCACAGATGCAGGCACAGCTCCACATAAACGCCGGTCAGGCAGAACAGCAGGAGATTTTTGCGCCACGTATTCCAAAGGCCACGGCTCATGGGCACTGCCGCTTCAGCAGCAGTGCCAGAGCCTTGATTCGTATTTGTCATGGATACATCGGATGTTTTTTCTTTGAGCATATTGGTTCTCCCGTTGGGACTTTTTTAAAAAGCTTTGTAGAATTTCAGCTGAATATGACAGACAGAGAGCTTATCTTAGAACAAATATTGAAAAAAGGCAACGGTTTCTGTAAAAAATCAGGAAAGATTTACAGGTCACGCGGAGAATTCTATGCACCAAAGTCTGTCAACCGCAGCTTTGCAGACCGCCTCCGGGCCGCAAATAAGGACTCTGCACCTGAAAATTGTACAAGATACATACAGACACATTGCAAAAGCCGTGCTATACTGTACGGAAAATTGAGAGTACCATTGTTTCAAGGAGGTGTGTGATGTGACGGAGACTTTGTTTCGCTTAAAGCGGCATTTGACTTCTTTTCAAATCATGATCCTCGGCTTTGCGGGCGTGATCCTATTGGGGGCGCTGGTGCTGATGCTGCCTATCGCCACAGTACAGCGTGTCTGGACGCCGTTTCATGAGGCACTGTTTACCTCCACTTCCGCTGTCTGCGTGACGGGGCTGGTGGTGCAGGATACCGGCAGTTACTGGTCCGCCTTCGGTCAAACAGTCATATTGCTGCTGATCCAGATCGGCGGGCTGGGGGTGATCACCGGTGCGGTGACCTTCCTGATGCTCGCTGGGCGGAACATCACGCTCAAGGAGCGCAGCGCCATGCAGGACGCCATCTCCGCCCCTGCGGTGGGCGGCATCGTGCGCCTGACGAGATTTATCCTCAAGGGGACCTTTCTGGTCGAGCTGCTGGGCGCGCTGGCGCTGCTGCCAGCCTTTTGCCGGGACTATGGACTGCGGGGCGTATGGATGTCCGTTTTCCATTCCGTTTCCGCCTTCTGCAATGCGGGCTTCGATATTCTGGGGCGGACGGATTCCCTCTACCCCTCGCTGACGGCCTATGCCGCCGACCCGCTGGTCAACATTGTGATCATGCTGCTGATCATCGTGGGCGGCATCGGCTTTCTAACGTGGGACGATGTCTGTACGCACGGTCTGCACCTGCGGCGTTACCGGATGCAGAGCAAGGTCATTCTGAGCGCGACGGCGCTTTTGATCACGATTCCGGCGTTTCTCTTTTATCTGACAGATTTTGCGGACCTCCCCGTGGGTGAGCGGATATTGGCCTCCCTTTTTCAGTCGGTCACGCCGCGGACGGCCGGCTATAACACAGTGGATCTGACGGAGATGACGGATGCCTCTCAGGCGGTCACCATTTTGCTGATGCTCACCGGCGGAGCACCCGGCTCCACGGCGGGCGGCATGAAGGTCACGACGCTGGCAGTTCTCATTGCCAACGCCATTGCCGCCTTCCGCAGGCGAGAGGATCTGCAGCTCTTCCACCGCAGATTGGAGACATCCACTGTCCGCAACGCCGCCGCCATTCTGCTGCTGTATCTGGGGCTGACCTTTGCGGGGGCGGCGGTCATCAGCACAGCGGAGGAGCTTCCCCTCGGTGCCTGTCTCTATGAAACAGCGTCCGCCGCCGGTACGGTGGGCCTGACGCTGGGGCTGACGCCGCAGCTGGGAGTCCTGTCGCAGAGCATTCTCATCCTGCTGATGTATTTCGGGCGCGTCGGCGGATTGACCTTGATCTACGCCGCATTCTCCGGGCATGATCTGACTTACGCCCGCTATCCGCAGGAGAAAATTACCGTAGGCTGAAAGGAGCACACGATGAAAACGGTATTATTGATCGGACTGGGCCGCTTCGGGCGGCATCTTGCCATGCAGCTCAACGAGCTGGGCCATCAGGTGATGGCAGTGGACAAAGACGAGGAGCGCGTCAACGAGTGCATGTCCTTTGTCACCAACGCGCAGATCGGCGACAGCACCCGCGTGGACTTTCTGCGCTCGCTGGGCGTGAGCAATTACGATGTCTGCTATGTCACCATCAGCGGGGATTTCCAGAATTCACTGGAAACCACGTCGCTGCTCAAGGAGCTGGGAGCAAACTATGTGGTATCCCGCGCTGAGCGGGATGTGCAGGCGAAATTTCTGCTGCGCAACGGCGCGGACGCGGTCGCCTACCCGGAAAAGCAGCTGGCGAAGTGGGCGGCCATCCGCTATACCGCCAACCATATTTTCAGCTACATTGAGCTGGACGAGCAGCACGCCATTATCGAGGTTGCCGTGCCGGAGGATTGGCAGGGCCGCAGCATCGGCGAGCTGGACATCCGCAGAAAATACGGCGTCAACATCCTCGGCGTGAAGCGGAACGGCAAGACCGATGTGAACATCTCCCCGGAAACTGTGCTGGACGCTGATATGACGCTGCTGGTGCTGGGAAAAAGCCAAAAACTTAAGAAGCACTTCCGGCTGTAAAGCAACATAGAGTCTTGCACGTATAAGGGCTTTACGCGCCGGAGAGGCATCTCAACAAAAGCGCGCAGGTCTGCGGAGGAGGATTCCGCGTTGCGCAAAAACAGCAAAAAATGAGGGAGGACGGCTCTGTCCTCCCTCATTTTTTGCCCTGCGCTTTCGCCCTTCTCCGTCAGCTGTTTTTCCAGTGCGGTCTGTCTGGCCAGGATGGCATTGACCTTGTCGTAAAGATCCTCGATCATGATCTCTGTCTTGAGGTTGACCTTATAATCGTTCTCTGCACGGCGGCGGTCCTTTTCCTCCTGCCGGTTCTGGCTCATCATGATGAGCGGTGCCTGAATGGCCGCCACGCAAGAGAGCACCAGATTGAGCAGGATGAAGGGGTACGGGTCGAACGCCTTTGCCGCCAGCAGCGTGTTGACAAGCATCCACAAAATCAGCACGCCGGTGAAGGAAAAGATGAACGCCCAGCTGCCCGCAAATTTGGCAATGGCGTCCGCCGCCCGCTGGCCGAGGGTATATTTTTCCTTCTCACCCGCGGGATTTTCGGAAATTTTGCTGTCTGCCAGCAGGTTCAGCACTTCCTCGCCGTCATATCGTGGCGGATGTCCTTGAGGACTTCTCTCAAAAGCTTTCTGTTTTCCTTCATGATATCATCCTTTTCTATCTGACCGGCGTGTGATCGCGCCGGTTTTATGCTTCATTTTTCTGCGCGCGCAGAAAAAAGTCCGGCCCCTTGATCTCAAACAGAATGAGCGACACGCCCAGCAGCAGGTCGGCGTGCTGGGAGGGCTCTTCCAGTGGGATCGCAAAATCCTCCTGCAATCTGCGGATGCGTTAAAGCACGGTGTTGCGGTGGGTATAGAGCGCGTCGCTGGTCTTTTTCAGTGAGTGGCAGCAGGTGAGGTAATGGTAGAGCGTTTCACAGTACTGTGTATCCTTTTCGCGGTCGTGGGCGGCAAGGCGGCGCAGCGCGATCGGGATCAGGTCGCCGCGCCCCTCCAGATTTTTCAGCAGCAGCGGGGTGCGCAGCTGCTGCACTGTGCAGACGGCCTCACCGTGGAAGCGCGCATCCCTCATCAGCTCCAGCGCCTCGCGCGCCGTGCGGTAGAGCTGCGGAAGGGTGAAAAGATCGTCGATCGGAGCGGAGATGAGGATCTTGAGCTGAAATTCCTCCGCAAGCTCGGAAAAGATGTCGCCATCTCCCTCCCGGTGAAGGAAGAGAAAAACATCGCCCTTATATAAAAAGGGGTGGGAATCCGCAATCTGCGCTTCCAGCTCCTCTTTCAGATGCCGCTTTCCCATGTAAGTAAGCGCTGTGGTAGGTCTCAAGGTCGATGAGGGCGAAGGCGCGCGGATGAAAGTCCGCGAGGTAGGTGTCGGAGGCCTGAAGCTGAAAATGCGCGGCGGAGGAAAATCCGCCGTCCAGCAGGTGCATGAGAATGTCCTCTGCCGTTTCAAAGGGCTTGTCCTGATGGCTCGCCTCCACAAACATCTGCTTGGAGAGGATGTGCTCCACCAGCTCCCAGGTCTGCGGCGGGATCTTTTCCAAATGTCTGTCCGTATCCACGCAGATCAGGCAGCCGAGGCGCACGCCCGCGCTGACGAGCGGCGCAAAACGCCGCCGATAGGGGCTGTCCGCCAGCTGGACATAGTCCGCCCAACCGGCTGTGAGCATCGCATTTCTGCTGATGATCGCGCCGATCTCGTAGGAGATCTCGCCGCGGCGCACGGCGGTTTCGAAGAGCGCATCGGAAAAGCCGAGCGGCAAACGGTACGCAGCAATGCGAAAGGTATCATCCAGTACCATCAGCGGGCAGCCTAGCAGCTCCCCTGCGCTCAGCGCTAACTGCCGGAGATTATCCTGCGAAAAGGACTCATCCAGTAGCGCCTCTGCATTGCACGATTCCCAGCGTTTTTCCTCCATGGTCTGCCTCCTTCTTCGGCTTGTGCATTCGGTACAAGTCGTTTTTTCTTTGTTGTATCGGCCGCTTCTTGTTTTTGCAAGAGGAAAAGCTAAACTGTGTGTCAGAAAGGAAAGTTTGAACGATTTATATACTGAAATCGAAACTGAGCTGAAAGAGTGCGCGATTCCAGCAGAGAGTGGGATGGTAAAATGGAACATCTACTGCACATCTTAACATAATGCGTCGGATATAAAAGGACAAGCATATGTCATCGGACGATTCTCTGCGTTCTATGAAAAGCACTGGACGTTCTGCGACCGCTTCCCGTGGCGGAAATACTTCGCTTCGGATGCCGCGGCACAGACGAGCGCGGAGTGAAATGCCTTGTATGTCTCTGCGCCGGTGCGCAGATAAAAAAGCTGCCCGGCTTGTGCGCAGGGCAGCTTAAATATTATTGGTAATGTTGCAGCAGGCGATTTTCGCAACTGCATACCGCCGGTTTCTCTACGCCATTTTTATGCCATTTCTGCGAGGGAATGCGTAGGGAAATAGGAACTTTTATGTTTTGACTTCATCCGAAAATGCCTGTCCTATCAAGCTTTATCGGCATTTGTGCGTTTGCGGAGAGTTTCAGAAACAGGCTCACTTTCGACGATACCTAATTTCATAAAAAGCAAACTCCTTTGCTGTATTTTCGGCATAATATTGTACCCATTGCCGCGTGGAAAGTGCAAGCGCGATTCGCAAAAAGGACAAAAAGCGGGGAATTTCCGCCGCACGCTGTGATTTTTTGGAAAAACTTTGCCCGCCGTATCCCCCACCCGGCTTGTGGCGGGCGGGAATTTCCCCTATACTACAAGCTGTCATATTTTTCGCTGCATCCGGCGATGCGGCGTTTCCCAATTTTTCCCCGAAAAGGAGTTTTTCCATGAAAAAAGCGCTGACTCTTCTGCTGTCCCTCGCGATGCTCTTCTCCCTCGCCGCCTGCGGGCAGAGCGGCGGCGATTCGACCGACGACGCGCCGTCCACGCTCGTCTACGGCTCTGCCGACTACACGCGCATCGATCCCGCGATGGACGAGCACTGCGAGATCAATCTGCTGCTCTTCAACGGCCTGACCGCGCACGACGGCAATGACCAGATCGTTCCCGCCCTCGCCGAGCGCTGGGACTATGACGAGGCGAATTGCACCTATACTTTCTACCTGCGCGAGGGGGTGAAGTGGCACGACGGCGAGCCGTTCACGGCGCGGGACGTCAAATTCACGATCGAAGCCATCATGGACCCCGACAACGGCTCGGAAAACGCGCCGAATTACGAGGATGTGCAGGAGATCACCGTGCTCGACGACCACACCGTCTCGTTCCGCCTCGCTGAGCCGAACGCCGCATTTCTGGAGTACATGACCATGGCGATTTTGCCGCAGCATCTGCTCGAGGGCGAGGACATGCAGGAATCCGCCTTCTTCCGCGCCCCCGTCGGCACCGGTCCCTACAAGCTCGAAAGCTGGGACGCGGGTCAGTCCATCGTGCTCGTGCGCAACGAGGACTATTTCCTGGGCGCGCCGAACATCGAGCGCGTCATCTTCAAGATCGTACCCGACGACAACGCGCAGGCGATGCAGCTCGAGTCCGGTGAGATCGACCTTGCGCTGCTCGACCCGAAAAACGCGCAGAACTTCGCGGGCAAGGACGGCTACACCTGCTACGACATGACCACCGCGGACTACCGCGGCATTCTCTTCAACTTCAACAACCCCTACTGGACGGAAAACCGCGACATCATCCCCGCCGTCTGCTACGCCATCGACCGTCAGGCCATCGTCGACTCGGTGCTGCTCGGGCAGGGCATGGCGGCGTACAGCCCGCTCCAGCGCAATGTCTACAACGACGAGACCGTGAACCACTACGACTACGATCCCGCAAAAGCAAAAGAAATTCTCGAATCCGTCGGCTGCACGATGGGCGATAGCGGCTACTACGAGCGAAACGGCGAGGAGATCGGTTTTGTCATCAGCGTGATGTCCGGCGAGCAGGACCGCATCGACATCGCGCAGGCCGCGGCGCAGCAGCTTAGAGAAGTTGGCATCCACTGCACGGTGGACATCCCCGCGCAGATAGACTGGAGCGGCCAGATGGCGTGCCTCATCGGCTGGGGCAGCCCGTTTGACGCCGACGACCACACCTACAAGGTCTTCGGCACGGATAAGGGCGCGAACTACTCGGGCTACTCGAACGCGCTGGTGGACGAATATCTGACGCTCGCGCGCCAGAGCAGCGACGACGCCGTCCGCAAAGAGTATTACGGCAAATTCCTGCACGCGCTCGCGGACGATCCGGCCTACGCCTTTATCTGCTACATCGACGCGAACTACGTCGCCAAGTCCACCGTCCACGGCATTAACATGGACACGGTGCTTGGGCATCACGGCGTCGGCATTTTCTGGAACATTCAGGACTGGACGATCGGCGAGTAAACGCCGTTGACATCTTTGACGAGGGGCTGGCTTCAGCCCCTTTGTCTTGCATAAAGAGGACATGTTTCATGGCAGATCTATTGAACGTCGAGCACCTTTCCGTCAGCTTTTTCACCCCCGCAGGCGAGGTGCAGGCGGTGCGCGACGTGAGCTTTTCGCTGAAAGCGGGCGAGGTGCTCGCCATCGTCGGCGAATCGGGCTGCGGCAAGAGCGTGCTGTGCAAGAGCATCCTGCGCCTTCTGCCGCAGACGGCGAAAATCAAATCCGGTGAGATCATTGTGGACGGCACGGACATTACGGCTTACCGCGAGCGCGAGATGACGGCGCTGCGCGGTTCGCTCTTTTCCATGGTGTTTCAGGACCCGATGACCGCGCTTGATCCGACGATGACGATCGGCGCACAAATCGCCGAAGCAGTGCTTGCGCACAGGCCAAAGCTCGAAAAAAGCGCCGTAAGAGCGCGCGTGATCGAACTGCTTGAGCTTGTCGGCATCGACCGCGCGCAGGAGCGCATGGCACTCTATCCCCACAACTTTTCCGGTGGGATGCGCCAGCGCGTGGTGCTGGCCATTGCGCTCGCGGGGAACCCGCGCATTTTATTTGCCGACGAGCCGACGACCGCGCTGGATGTGACCATTCAAGCGCAGATCTTAGATCTGCTGCGCGACGTGCAGCGAAAGCTCGGCACGGCGACGGTGTTTGTCACGCACGACCTCGGCGTCGTCGCGCGCGTCGCCGACCGCGTAGCCGTGATGTACGCGGGCAAGATCGTCGAGACCGGCACAGCGGAGGATATCTTCTGCGACCCGCGCCACCCCTATACGTGGGGGCTGCTGCGCTCGCTGCCCGCGCTCTCGCGCGGAAAGGAGACGCTGCCGATCATCCCCGGCATGCCGCCGACGCTCATTGACCCGCCGCAAGGCGACGCCTTCGCCCCCCGCAACGAATACGCCCTCGCCATCGACTACGAGGAAGCGCCGCCGATGTTTCGCGCCAGCGACACGCACTATGCCGCAACATGGCTGCTCGACGAGCGCGCGCCGAAGATCACGCCGCCGGTGGGAGGTGCGCGATGACAAAACATGACATTCTGCTCGATGTGCAGCACGTGAGCCATGTCTTTCCGCTGACGAAGCAAGTCTCTGTCAAGGCGCTGGACGACATTTCGTTCCAAATTCGCCGCGGGGAGATTTTCGGCCTTGTCGGCGAGTCGGGTTCCGGCAAGTCGACGGCCGCGCGCTGTGCGATGGGCATCTTGCAGCCGAGCAGCGGGCACATCTTTTATAACGGCGTCGACCTCTGCGACAAGGCCGCCTGCCGTACGAACAAAAAAATGCTGCAAACCACACGCCAGATGATTTTTCAGGACTCGGCCTCGAGCCTTGACCCGCGCATGACGGTCTGCGATAGTATCGCCGAGCCCATGCGCATCCACCATATCGCCCCGCCGCGCGGCACATACCGCAAGGAGGCCGAGTTCCAGATGTACTACGTCGGCCTCGACAAAACCTATCTCGATAAGTATCCGCCCGAGCTCTCCGGCGGGCAACGCCAGCGCGTCGCCATTGCGCGGGCGCTGTGCATGGAGCCGGAGCTTCTGGTGGCGGACGAACCGATCGCGTCGCTGGATGTCTCGATTCAGGCGCAGATCGTCAACCTGTTTCGCCATTTGCAGCGCGAGCACGGCTTTTCGTTTCTCTTCATCGCGCATGACCTTGCGATGGTGGAATTCCTCTGTGACCGCGTCGGCGTACTGTACCACGGCAAACTTGTCGAGGTCGCGCCCGTGCGCGCGCTTTACGACCATCCGCTCCACCCCTACACCAAGGCGCTGCTCGCGGCTATGCCGGTTCCTGACCCGCGCATCGAACGAAACCGCGTATTGCCGGACTTCTCGCCCGGGCAGTTCCCGCTGACGGGCGAGCTTATCGAGGCCGAACCGGACCATTTCGTCTTGCGGGAAGGGGGCGCGCAATGAAAAAGCCATCGAAAATCCTGTATTTCGGCAAAAAGGCGCTGGCGTTTCTTCTGAGCGTTCTTGTTCTGTCGCTCGCGGTGTTCTATGTCTCACGCCTCGCCCCGGGCGACCCGCTCGTCTCCTACTACGGTGACCGTGCAGAGAAGCTGACGCCGCAGGAGCGTGCGCAGGCGGAGGAAAAGCTCGGCCTCGACGAGCCTATCTTCACGCAGTATGTCCGCTGGGCGCAGAATGCCCTGCGCGGGGATTTCGGCATCTCGTATAAGTACAAAATGCCCGCGGGCGAGGTCATCGCGAGCCGCGCGGGCAACACACTCCTTCTCGGCGGCGTCGGCTTTGTGCTCATTTTCACGCTCTCGCTGCTGCTCGGGATGCTCTGCGCGCAGCGGGAGGGAACGCTTTTCGACCGCGCGGTCTGCAAGCTCGGCACCATCACGAGCTGCATTCCGGAATTCTGGCTGTCGCTGCTGCTCATTCTGATCTTCGCCATCGAGCTGCGTGTGCTGCCGAGCTCTGGGGCCTACTCCATCGGGCAGCAAAATAACATCGCCGACCGCGCCGCGCACCTCATCCTGCCGCTTGCGGTCGTGGTGCTCGGGCACCTGTGGTACTATGCCTACATGATCCGAAACAGGCTTCTTGACGAGATGCGCGCAGACTATGTGCTGCTCGCCAAATCCAAGGGCCTGACGCGCCGCGCCGTGATGCTGCGCCACTGTCTTCGAAACACGATGCCGACGTACTTAAGCATCATGGCCATCTCCGTTCCCCATGTGCTGGGTGGGACGTACATCGTCGAGACTGTTTTTTCCTACCCCGGCCTCGGCACGCTGGCCTATGAAAGCGCGCGCTACAAGGACTACAACCTGCTGATGCTGCTGAGCCTGCTCTCCGGCGCGCTCGTCATTCTGTGCAGCATCATCGCACAGACGGTCAACGAGCAGATCGACCCGCGCATCCGCGCCGAGCAGACCGTGCGGGAAACGGAGGCGCAGCCATGAACGACCGCTTTCAAATCGTCGGCGCGCGACCGCTGCCGGAGGCCGCACCCACGAAAAACAGACATTCCCTGCGCGGCAAGCCTGTCGCCTCCGCCATGATTTTATCGCTCATCGTGCTCGGGTGTCTTTTCTGCGAGCTTATCATGACGAAGGACCCGACGTATCTCGACCTTGCTCACTGCTCGGCCGCGCCGTGCCGCGAGTTCCTGTTCGGCACGGACACGATGGGGCGCGACATCTTCTCGATGATCTGGTATGGCGGGCGGCTGTCGCTGTTCATCGGCGTTGGCTCAACCCTCATTTCGACGCTGCTCGCCATTTCCTTCGGCGCGGTCAGCGGACTTGCGCCCAAATGGCTCGACGCGCTGCTGATGCGCCTGACCGAAATTCTTCTCAGCGTGCCGAACCTGCTGCTCGTCATCTTTTTGCAGGCGATCATCGGCACGCCGAGCGCGTGGAGCATCGCACTTGTCATCGGACTCACAAGCTGGACGAGTATCGCCAAGGTCGTGCGCACCGAGGTCAGGCAGCTGCGCGCGAGCGAGTACGTCATCGCGGCGAAGTGCATGGGCGGCAGCTTTTTCCACATTCTGCGGTGTCACCTTGCACCGAATTTCTTCTCGTCCATCCTCTTCATGGTGGTGATGAATGTGCGCAGCGCCATCATCGCCGAATCGACGCTCAGCTTCATGGGCCTCGGCCTGCCCATTGAGGTCGTGACCTGGGGCAGCATGCTCTCGCTCGCGGAAAAGGCGCTGATGACCGACGCGTGGTGGATCTTGCTCATCCCCGGCGCATTTCTGGTCGTGACACTCCTTTGCATCACGACCCTCGGCGACTACCTGCGTAGCCGCACGAGCAGAAAAGAAAGCAACCTGTAAATAGCAAAAAGAAGGCACAGCCAAACGGCTGTGCCTTTCTTTCTATTTATGGAGTTTACTGCGCGTTCAGGATGTGCATGAACTCTTCGCCCGTGATAGTCTCCTTCTCGTAGAGGTACTGCGCTAGCTCATCGAGCTTCGCGCGGTTCTCGGTGAGGATGTTCACAGCCTTTTCGTGCTGCGCTTTCACCAGCTCCACGACGCGCTGGTCGATCCTCGTCTGCGTCTCGGCAGAGCAAGCGAGCGACGCGTCGCCGCCGAGATACTGATTGTTGACCGTTTCAAGCGCGACCATGTCGAAGTCGTCGCTCATGCCGTAGCGCGTGATCATCGCGCGGGCGAGCTTCGTCGCCTGCTCGATATCGTTCGACGCGCCGGTCGTGACGGAGTGGAACACGACCTCCTCCGCGGCGCGGCCGCCGGTCAGCGTGGCGATCTTGTTTTCCATTTCGGCCTTGCTCATCAGGTAGTGGTTGCCCTCTTCGACCTGCATCGTGTAGCCGAGCGCGCCGGAGGTGCGCGGCACAATGGTGATCTTCTGCACGGGGGCGGAGTGCGTCTGCTTCGCCGCAACGAGCGCGTGGCCAATCTCGTGGTAGGAGACGATCTTCTTCTCCACGTCGGTCATGATGGCGTTCTTCTTCTGGTAGCCCGCGATGACGACCTCGATGCTTTCCTCAAGGTCTGCCTGCGTGGCAAAGCGGCGGCCGTCGCGCACGGCGCGCAGCGCCGCTTCGTTCACAATGTTGGCAAGCTCCGCGCCGGAAGCGCCGGAGGCCATGCGCGCGATCTTGTTGAAGTCGACGTCCTCGGCGACCTTGATCTTCTTGGCGTGGACCTGCAAAATGGCCTCACGGCCCTTGAGGTCGGGGAGCTCGACCGGCACGCGGCGGTCGAAGCGCCCCGGGCGCGTGAGCGCGGGGTCGAGGGATTCGGGGCGGTTCGTGGCGGCGAGGATGATGACGCCGTTGTTGCCCTCAAAGCCGTCCATTTCGGTGAGCAGTTGGTTCAAGGTCTGCTCGCGCTCGTCGTTGCCGCCGTACTGGCCGCCGCTGCGCTTCTGGCCGATGGCGTCGATCTCGTCGATGAAGACGATGCAGGGGGCCTTTTCCTTGGCCTGCTTGAAGAGGTCACGCACCTTGCTCGCGCCCATGCCGACGAACATTTCAACGAATTCCGAGCCGGACATGGAGAAAAACGGCACGTTTGCCTCGCCGGCGACCGCCTTGGCGAGCATCGTTTTACCGGTTCCCGGAGGGCCGACGAGCAGAATGCCCTTGGGCATTGAGGCGCCGATCTCCTGATACTTGCTGGGGTCATGCAGATAGTTGACGACCTCGGTGAGGTTCTCCTTGGCCTCATCCTCGCCCGCGACATCGTCAAACTTGATGCCTTCGGCGGACTTGACATACACCTTGGCGTTGGACTTGCCCATGTTGAACATCATGGAGTTGCCTCCGCCGCCCATCTTCTCCATCATCTTGCGCGACATATACTGTCCCAGCGCGACAAAGATGATGATGGGCAGCACCCAGGCGAGAATGCTGACGAGTGTGGATGTCTGCTCGATCTCCTCACCCGTGGTGGAGACGCCCGCGTCCAAAAGGCGCTGCACCAAACCGTCGTCAGGCACCATCGCCGTCTTGTAGACGGTCTTTTCATCGCTGCTGGTGAAGAGAATGCGGTTGGACTGCTCCTGAATCTCGACCCGGCCGACCTCGCCCTGCTCTGTCATGGTGACGAAAGTGTTGTAGTCGACGTCCTTGATCTGGTGCTCAGAGATCCACGGCATGGCGATGAAGTTGAAGAGCATCACAAGCAGCATCACCACAAAGTAGTAGTACAGCAGCGGCTTTTTCGGGGACTTGACTTCGTTCATGAAAATGCGTTCCTCCGATCATTGGAATTTCCGGCAGGAAATGCATACAAACGGGAAAAACTGAACGTAGCAAAAAGCCGGAGTTTTTGCTACGCTGAAAGAAGAGACGGGCGGTCGAAACCGCCCGGAACTTAGATTAGTTTGGAGTATAACACGGGAAAATATCCCTGTCCAGTACCCAAGATAAGAGTTTACAGTTTGGCTACAAGGAGGTCACAGTTATGAAAAAAGCGACAAAGGCGGCTATATTCGTCACGGCTGCGGCGGCACTCTACGGCGCGGCGGCCTACGGCGTGACGAGAACGCTGATGGACGTCGCGATGAAGCGCGAAGCGCCCAAGGCGCTCAAAAACAAGGGCAGCGCCCAGCTCACGGGCGAAAAGCGCGACGAGCCCTACCGTGAGGCGCAGCGCGCCGCCGCGAAAAAGCTTGCGTCTTCGGAAACGGAGACAGTGCTGCTCGAAAACCGCGAGGGCTTGACGCTCGTGGGGCATCTTCGTGAATGCGAAAAGGCCAAGCGCCTTGTGATCGCGTTTCACGGCTGGCGCTCAGCGTGGTACCGCGATTTCGGCCTGCTCGCGGACTTTTTAAGCCGCGAGCAGTGCAGCGTGCTCTATGTGGAGCAGCGCGCGCAGAACGAGAGCGAGGGCGACTACATCGGCTTCGGCCTGACCGAGCGCTACGACTGCGTCGACTGGGCAAACTGGGCAGCCGAACGCTTCCCCGGCCTGCCCGTTTACCTTATGGGCGTGTCGCTCGGCGGGGCGACGGTGCTCATGGCCGCAGGCGATATTCTCCCCGCCGCGGTGCACGGCGTGATCGCCGACTCGGCCTACACCTCGCCGCGTGCGATCTGGCAGCACGTGATGGGGAAGAACCTGCATCTTCCTGTCCGCGCAGCGACCGTCATCGCCGACAGCCTGTGCAAAAAGAGACTGAACGCCTCGTCCGGCAGCTACTCCACCGTCGAGGCGCTCAAAAATACCGATGTTCCGATCCTGCTCATTCACGGCGAGGACGACCACTTCGTCCCGCTCAAAATGGCGTTTGAAAACCGCGACGCCTGCGCCGCGCCCTGCAAGCTGCTCGTCGTGCCCGGTGCGGATCACGCAATGAGCTACTATATGGGCCGCGGCGCGTACGAGGCCGCTGTGCGCGCCTTCTGGGAGCATTTTGACAAGTGAGGGGCCACCCTCACTTGTTTTCGCTTTCCTGCTCAAGGCGGGCAAAGCGCCTCGAGGGGCGGTAGAAGAGCACCGCGCCGCAGATCAGGATCGCCGTTGCGCAAAGGCTGATGGGATAGACCCACATGACGGTCTGGAACGTCATGCTCGTCGGGAAGACGAACTTGACCCACGCGATGCGGATACCGCACACGCCGAGCATCGTCAAAAGTGCGGGCACGAGCGAAATGCCGAAGCCGCGCAGATACCCGGAGAGTATTTCGTAGATCAGGCAGAAAACATACGCCGGCAGGATCGTCGCAAGGCGAATATAGCCGATGGCAATGACCTCGGGATCGCTGTTGAAAATGGCGAGCAGCGACCTTGCGCTCAGCAGCAGGACAACGACCGAGACAAATGTCGCGATGGCTCCCTCCAAAAAGCTGAGCTGCATCGTCTTCTTGCAGCGCTTGATCTGCCCTGCGCCATAGTTCTGGCCGACAAAGGTCGTGCAGGCCTGCGAAAACGAGTTGAGCACGTCGTAGGCGAGAATTTCCACATTGAACGCCGCGCTCGACGCCGCGATCGCCACCGTGCCGAGGGTGTTGATGGCCGACTGGATGACGATGTTGGCGAACGAGAACACCGCGCTCTGCACGCCCGCGGGAAGGCCGATGCTCAAAATGCGCTTCAAGCTCGCGCCGTCGATGCGCAGCGCTTTGCGCTCCACGCGCACGCATTTATCCGTGCGCGTCAGGCGGACGTAGAGCAGTGCCGCGCTCACGGCGTTGGCCGCCACCGTGGCGATGGCGACGCCGTTGACCGTCATATGCAGCACAATGACGAAAAAGAGGTTCAGCAGCACGTTCAGCACACCGGAGACCGCGAGCGCCGCGAGCGGCACCTTTGTGTCGCCGATGCTGCGGAAGATCGCGGCCTCAAAGTTGTAGAGCAATATCACCGGCATGCCGAGAAGATAAATGCGCAGATACAAAAGCGCATAGGGGAACACGTCCTCCGGCACATTGAGAATACTCAAAAGCGGCGAGGCGATGAGCTGACCAAGCAGCGCGACCGCCGCGCCGCCGCACACAGCGAACACAATGGCCGTGTGCACCGCGCGCTTGACGGCATTGTCGTCGCGGCAGCCGATGGCGTTCGCGATGACGACGTTCGCGCCGAGCGCGATGCCGATGAAAAGGTTGACGATGAGGCCGATGATCGGGCCGTTTGCGCCCACCGCCGCGACGGCGACTGTGCGCGCATCGCCCGTGAAGTTGCCGACGATGGCAACGTCCGAGGCGTGGAAGAGCTGCTCCAAGATCGCCGTGGCTGCGACCGGCAGGGCAAAGAGCGGCAGCTTATTCCAGATGGAGCCGTGCAGCATGTCGATCTCATGCTTTTTGACTGTAGTTCCCATGATCTCTCTCATTTCTTTCTGTTTTCCGCTTGACCGAGCATCAGTATAGTGCCGCCGCGGCAAAATGGCAAATGTTTTTTGCGTGACCGTCCTGTCAGCATTGACAGGACGGTCGTTTCGCTGTAATATAAGGCCCGCTGACGGCAAATTTCTCAAAATATGAGGATTTTTTATGGATTATTACCTTTTGACCGATCTGGCCGCGCGCGTCGGCTATCATCTGGCGCTCAGCGGGGCGGAGACGTTCCGCGTCGAAGAGACGATACGCCGCATCATCGGCGCCTACGGCATTGAATGCGAGGCCTTTTCCATCCCCAACTGCGTGATGGTCAGCCTCGAGGCGGCCAACGGCAAGCCTTTGATGGTGATGAAGCGCGTCGGCTTTCACGGCAATGACCTCGAGTCGGTGGAAAAGCTCAACGCGCTCTCGCGCCGCATCTGCGCCGAAACGCCTGACCCGAGCGTCGCCGCGCAGTGGCTCGACGAAACGCTCAAGGGGCGGCGGCACTACTCGGTGCCCGTTTATTACCTGGGCAATTTCTGCGCCGCGGCGGGCTTTTGCCCGGTGTTTGGCGGCACGCTGCGCGACAGCCTGTTCGCGGGCCTTCTGGGCCTCATCATCGGCTTTGTCTCGCGCCAGATGGACAGGCGCGAGACGAACCCGTTTTTCAGCACCATCGTCGAGGCGTTCGCCATGGCGGTGCCGGCGTATCTCGCCGCGGGCTTCCATCTGGTCGACTATATCGACTTTGTCATCATCGGCACCTTAATGATCTTGGTCCCCGGCCTTCTCATCACGACCTCCATGCGCGACATCATTTACGGCGATACGAACTCCGGCATCAACCGCATCGTGCAGGTGCTTCTCTCGGCGTTCGCCATCGCGCTCGGCACGGCGGCGGCATGGCGCGTCACGTCCGGCGTATACGGGCTGACGGTCGCGTCCGGCTCAGCGAGCTATCCCGCCTGGGCACAGGCCGTGATGATCTTCGTCGCCTGTACGGGCTTTTTCATCCTCTTCAATGTGCACGACTGGGGCAGCATTCTCTGCGCGCTCGGCGGCGTGTTCACATGGATGACGTACCTGCTCTGCCGTGATCTGGGCATGAGCATTTACAGCATGAATTTCTTCGCCGCCGTCGTCTCGGCGCTGTATTCTGAGCTTATGGCGCGCTCGCGCAAATACCCCGTCACGTCGTACCTCGTCATCTCGCTCCTGCCGCTGGTGCCGGGCGCGGGCATTTACTACACGATGAGCCTCGGCCTGGGCGGCGATGTGCAGGCCGCGGTGCACAAAGGACTTGAGACTGCGGGCGTCGCGGGCAGCATCGCCGTGGCGATCCTGCTGGTGTCCACGATCTTCCGCCTCGTCACCGCGCAGAACGGGAAAAGCAGAAAGTAGTGTTCGAAAAGTAAAAACTGCCGCCCGTTTGGGCGGCAGTTTTTTATTGCAGTGCGTCAATGTAAGCGTTCAGCGCGGCAAAATCGCCGCGGGGATAGGCGTTCAGGTCGCGGTTTTTCGCGTTGATGAGACAGTCGGTCAAAAGAAAGACATCCATCCCGACCTCGCGTGCAGCCATGCCCTCGGTCGCGTCGTTGCCGACCATCAGGCACTCCTCCGGCTTGACGCCGAGCGTGCGCGCGACCTCGAGGTAGTAAGCAGGATTCGGCTTGCAGAAGGTCGAGGCCTCGTAGGTCGTGTAAATTTCAAAATCCTCCGGCACAAGGCCCGCCCAGCGGATGCGGTTCTCCGTCGCCATGTGGGGAAAGATCGGATTCGTCGCCAGCGCAACGCGGTAGCCGCACTCTTTGAGCTTATGGACCGTCTCCACCGACGCGGGATTAAAGCCGCAGATGTCGCGCGCGGCGTTGAACTCATTGGCGTAGAAATCCTCGAAAAGGCCCTGGTCGCTTTGGCACTTTTCCTCGCCGTAGATCGCCGCGAACTTCTTCCAGAAGGCCTGCTCGTTCGTGCAGCTGCCGTCGTTTTTGACCATGGCCGCCGTGCCCGCCCAAATGGCGTCGACGAGGGATTTGGGCTCATAGCCGTAGGGCGCGAGCTTTTTGGCGAGGAACTTAAAGTATCCGGTCGTGAACGCCTCCTGATCCATCGGCAGCAGCGTCCCGTCCAGGTCGAATAAAATGGTCGTGATGTTCAATGCGAGTCTCCTTAGGGGTAAATTACGGCAGCAGCGTTCCGCTGCGCAGGTCGATCTTGAGCGTGACGGTCGCCTGACCGGCACTGTCCGTCCGGCGGGCGGAGAGCGTCAGCACACCGCCGCTGAGCATGGGCGCGTTCTCGCTGTCCTGACAGTCAAAGTAGTATTCGCCGTCAGAAAAGAGCTCTTGTGCCTTGATCGTCACCGCCGCCCCGCCGCTTCTGCGGTAGACGAAGGTCGCACCGGCCAGATTGGAATAGGGAACGCCCGCGTACTCAGACTTGTCCGCGCCGTAAAAATACGTCTTCTGCACCAGCGCGGCAGACGGCGCGGAGCTTGCAAGCAGCGCGTCCTCGAGCTCGGGCCGGAACTGCTCGGCCGAACGGATGCTCAGGCCGCTTTTGGCGTCAAAGTGATACTCCCAGCCAAACTCCTCCACGGCAAAGCGCCACGTGAGCGGGAAATAGGTCACGCCGCGGAAGTTAAGCAGCGGGTACGGCTCGGCGGAATTGTCGAGGCATTTGCCCTTGTCCACCGTGTTGACGGCGATCTGATAGTCAGCGACGGTCGCCTTGGCGGTCACGGTATTTTTACTGGTCGCAGGCGTGTCGGTCCACGTGTCCTCGCTCGCGTCGCTGTAGCCGACAAACAGCGTGCCCTTGGGCTCGGTCTGATACCAGTTGCTCTTGAGGTGCAGGAAGCGCGAGGCGTGGTAGGTCATGGGGAAATACGTAATATCGCGGTAGACGATCAGCGGATATTCGCTGTGCGCGCTGTCGATCTTGGTATCGTTGAGCGTAACGGCAAACGTCGGGAGCGTGACAGTGACGGTTTTGCCCTTGTCCGCCGCCAGCGCGGAGCTCTGCAGCAGCAAAAGCAAGGCGAGCATAAGAGTCAAAAACTTGCAGCGTTTCATACGGCATTCCTCCTGAGTATTGATAAGAGAATTTTACCATGATTTTCAGAGCGCGTCAATTCGTACGGCCCCGGGAAAGAGCAAATGAAAAGAGACAGCTTAAAAGCTGTCTCTCTTTTTTGGTGCCTCGTCGGGGATTCGAACCCCGGACACCCTGCTTAAAAGGCAGGTGCTCTGCCAACTGAGCTAACGAAGCATATTCTATTCCAAACCACCGAAGCGGTAAAAATCTGGCAGGGATGGCTGGACTCGAACCAGCGAATGAGGGAGTCAAAGTCCCTTGCCTTACCGCTTGGCTACACCCCTATTGGGAAGAGAGGGCTGGGGCCAAATCCCATCCCTCTCTTTTTGTGGGGTGGGTAAAGGGACTCGAACCCTCGACACCCGGAACCACAATCCGGTGCTCTAACCAACTGAGCTACACCCACCACATATTCTGTATCCGTGCGATATTTGCTGCTTTGCTGAGGGGCGCCTTGTAAATGGTACGCCAGGAGGGATTCGAACCCCCGGCCTACTGCTTAGAAGGCAGTTGCTCTATCCAACTGAGCTACTGGCGCAAATTGAATGGAGCAGGTGACGGGAATCGAACCCGCATCCCCAGCTTGGAAGGCTGGTGCCCTAGCCATTGTGCTACACCTGCATGCGCCCTCCGCAAAAATCGTCAGCTCTGTTATAATAGCATCAGTGTCCCGTTTTGTCAACGTTTTTTCAGAATTTTTCTGCACTTTTTTATGTTATCTGAGTAGAGCGTGCAAAAGCCTTGCACCGTCAGCACTTTCCGGCCGCGCGAACGCGCCGCACAGCCGCTCAGGATGCCACTGCACGGCAAAGACGGGGAGCGTCCTGTGGCCGACGGCCTCGACCGTGCCGTCCTCCGCGCAGGCGAAGACCTGAAGCCCCGTCCCCAGCCGCCAGACGGCCTGATGGTGTGCACTGTTGACCGTGCAGCGCGTGCCGTACAGCTCGCGCAGAAGGCCCGGCGCGGTGTTGATGGCATGCAGCCGGTCAACGCCGTCAATTTGACTGTGGCCCTCGATGTGCTGACGCAGCGTGCCGCCAAAATAGACGTTGAGGACTTGCAGCCCGCGGCAGATGCCGATGACAGGCTTTCCCGCGCACAGGAAGTTGTCAATCAGCGTGAGCTCACGCGCGTCGCGTGCTTCGTCGAGATCTTCCGAGCCGTTCAGCGCTTGACCGTAAAAGCGCGGGTGCATGTCGCCCCCGCCGGGCAGCAGCAAAACGTCCGCGTTCTCCGGCGTTTCGGCGAGCGGCGCACCGACCAGCGCGAGCGCATTTTCGTAATTTTTCAGGCGTACCGATAAATAGACAGTCTTCATACGCACAGAATATGCCCCGAATGCGAAAAAAGACCTTGCAAGACGGAAAAAGTTATGGCATAATAGTTTGGCTGATAACAGCGAACTGAATATGCAGCGGTATCGAAGTGGTCATAACGGGGCTGACTCGAAATCAGTTTGAGGGAAACCTCACGAGGGTTCGAATCCCTCCCGCTGCGCCAAAACAGGAAGAGACGCATTCGCGTCTCTTCCTGTTTGTTTTACACCTTCTCCCGCTTCTGCCGCCAGAGGTTGATCGCCAGCATGACCGCGGCGTAGATCAGCGCGGCGGCGAGGATAATGAGCGAGAAGTCGCGCTGCATCTGGTAACTCGTCGTCGTGAAACCCTTGACGAGTAGATGACCGGCAAGATAGCTCGCGGGAATCAGCGCGAGATAGCCGAGCGCTTTGCCCGTTTTCTTCCTGCGGCAGACGAAAAATGCAATCCCCAGCGTAATAAGAAGCACCAATGATAGCAAAACGTAATAGCCGAGCGCCAGCCGCGGCAGCGAAATGACGCCGCCGTTCATGCTGCCGCAGAGCAGCACATCGTCCTGCCCGTTGTTCTGAGAATAGCAGACTGCCGCGCAGTTCGCGGCGTCGAGCGTGAAGAGCGTGCGCGCGGATTCCGCCTTGGCGAGCACGCCTTGCAGTGCGTCCGCCTCGCGCTGTGTGCGATCATTTGCGCTGTGTGTGTTCGGGGCGCCCCCGGTTTTGTCGAATGCGCCGCGCCATGTGTCGAGCGGCGTGCGCCATGCGGTGATGAAGTAGATGGTTTTGCCGCTGTTGGGGTCCTGCGTGTTCGTGACCTCTGCGCCGGAGACCGGCACGAGCAGGCTGACGGAGATGCTCTCCGTGCCGCTGAGATCAGAAAGCCCATCCGCTGCCGAGCCGTCGTCCGCGAGCGCGCTGGGCGAGCGCGAGATCGCCCACTCTGTCTCGCTGTACGGCAAATACTGCGGCGCGGTGAGGTACGCAAACCCCGCCGTCGCCAGCGTCAGCGCGAGCGTGACGGCCAGCAGCACGGCGGTCAGCTTCTTGCGTCGAAGCTGCCGCTTCAAGTCGCGCAGCGGCTGCGCGCTGACGGGCGCGGGCTTCACGTCCGCCTTCAGCGCGTCGAGCTCGGCGCGGCAGGCCGCGCACTGCGCTAAATGCCCGTCCACAAATTCCTTCGTCTCCTCGCGCAGCATGTCTTCCTCGTAGAGCGGTAAAAGATCCTGCACGATGCTGCAAGTTTTGTCCATTTCAGTCGTCCTCCAATCCCTCGCGGATCATGCGCTTGGCGCGGTGATACGTCACGCATGCCCAGTTTTCCGTCTTGCCGAAGAGCGCGCCGATGTCGCGGAAGCTCTTCTCACCGTACACGCGCCACATGAAGACCTCCTTGTACGGCTCTCTGAGCGCGTGCAGCAATTTTTGGATGCGCGCGGCCTCGCTGTGATCTTCTAACTCCGCCTCGTGGCTCTCCTCGGCGATCTGGCAGTCTTCGAGCGGGGCAAGCCGCTTCTCGCGCCGCAGCTGCGAATAATAGAGATTCTTCGCGATCTGGCAGAGCCACACGCGCACGCTGCACTCGCCGCGAAAGCGGTTGAGGGCATCCATCGCGCGGAAAAACGTCTCACTCGTCAGCTCCTCGGCGACGCTCTCGCTCCCGGACAGCGAAAGCAGATACCGGTACACGTCGTCAAAGTACACGGCGTACACCTCTTCAAAATTCGTCAGCGCCCTCACCCCCTTTCTGTCTATTAGACGGCGGAGAATTGGTTTTCTTACAAAAAAATCCGTCCCGCGGGACGGATTTTTTCTTTCACGTTTTGACGACCTTTTTCTTGCCGCACTTCGGGCACGTGAGCTCGACCTTGCCGATGTTTTTCGGCACGCGGCAGTACGCGCCGCAGGAGCAGCGGACGTATTTGTGCGCCTTGTCGGCGCGGCGTGCCTTCGCGCCGCGGATGGCGTTGGCCTTCGGCGTCCACCAGGTCAGAAACTTCGCGTTTTCGGCCTGACGGCGCGCGAGATTGCGCGAAAAAATGCGGATGAGCACAATGAACATCAGCACCATCGACACAAAGTACAGCGCCTGCGACACGCCCTGCACGTGGATGATCGAGCTCAGGACGCTCACGGCCAGCTCAAGGATCACGAGCGCCCAGTTCAGCGCATCTACGCCGTTGCGGCCATACATAAAGCGGTAAAGGGCATCGCGGAATTTGTTCACAAAAAACACTCCTAAAATCTTGATGCTGCCATTCTACACGCTTTTTTGACCCCCGTAAAGGCGTTTGAACAAAAGTTTACAGAATGGAAAAGAGTAAACGCAAACCGCCCGCCCCCGTCAGTCGCCTTACAGGGGGCAAAGGGGACCCGCCCCCCAAAAGCCTCGCAGAGTTTCGCCGCTCCGCGGCAAAATAAATTCAAATCATTTTCCGCCGCGACCGAAGGTGAATTGCCGCAAAGCGGCAAGAGAAGCCGCCCTGGGGCGTGTGCGTCAGGATTTACACTTCTCGCTCCGCAAACGTGCGCGCCTACGGCGCGTGCGCTGCCGCGGAGCGCAAAAAGCTAAAACGAAAGCCCCGCTGAGCGGGGCTTTCGTTTTAAGCATTATAGTCCGTTGGTGTAACGATACAGGAACGTCACGGCCTCGGCGCGGTTGCAGGAAGCATACGGGGAGAACGTCGTGGCGCTGGTGCCGGTGGTGATACCCTTACCGACGGCCCAGAGGATGGCGTTGTAGTAGCTCGCCTCGTTCGTGGCGCTGACATCCTTGAACGGGTTGGAGTAATAGCCGCTGGGCTTGCCCGCGTAGCGGTACAGGAAGGTCACGATCTGGGCACGGGTGCAGACCTGATCGGGAGAGAAGGTCGTGGTGCTGGTGCCGGCTGCGATACCCTTCTGGCTGGCCCACAGGATGGCCTTGTAGTAGCTCGAGTGCGTGACGGCGTTGACATCACGGAACGGGTTGCGGGTGATGGTCGGCTCCGGGCTGCCGGCGGCACGCCACAGGAACGTCACGATCTCGGCACGCTTGCAGGGGTTGTACGGGGAGAAGGTCGTGCTGGACGTACCGGTGGTCACACCCTTGTTCACGGCCCACTTGACGGAGTTGTAGAAGTAGTCGGTGGTCTTGACATCGATGAAGTTCATCGTCTGGCCGATCTTGATGGCCACGGTGCCGGTGAGCTGGCGGGTGCCGGTGCCGGTCGTGCCGTAGCGGGCGTAGATGGTGAACGGGATGTAGACGGTCTCGCCGGTCTTGGCGTAGCGGCTGGCAAGGAACGCGACGTCGCTGAGCGCGTTCTGGCTGGCGGTGGCGTTGTAGTAGAACTTGTCAGTCGTCTTGACGGAGCCGCCGTAGTTGTAGCCGTTGTAGTAGGTGTAGAGCGAGCCCTCGTTGACGGCGGAGACGGCGCTCTGGTCAAAGGTCACGTAGTCGATGGTGTTGTTGCTGCTGTAGCCCTTGGTGGAGCGCAGGTAGCTGAGGAAGTCGCTCTCGTCGAAGCGGACGCTGTCGCCCTGAGAGACGGTGTACTTGATGTCCTCGCGCACGAGGTTGACGACGACGGTACCGGAGTAGCTCACGGTCGTGCCGAGGCTCGTGGAGGAGCTGGAATAGCGGGTCGCATACAGGGTGAAGTTCAGCGTGATGGTCTTCGCGGTGGTCTTGGCGTTGGGGACGAACGTCACGCTATCGAGGTTGGTGACCTTGGTGCGGGTGTTGAACGCGCCGGAGGAATTGCTGGTGGACATGGCGGTGCCGCCGTAGTACAGCGTGCCCTGCGCGGTGGTGGGCAGGGAGAAGGTCACATAATCGAAGGTGACATAGGGATAGGACTTGGTCTTGCTGGCGTCGCCGCGGGCCTCAGCGACCTCGTTCATGAAGTCGGTGAAGTCGCTCTGCGCGAACTGGACAGTCTCACCGGCCACGCCGTTGTAGTTGATGTTGTAGTTGGTCTGGGTCACGGTCATGGGGCCGCAGTAATACTTGCTGTAGGAGCTGGAAGTGGTAGTATCGTTCCAAGCGATCACATACAGCGTGCACTGACCGCTGGTGCTGAAATAGGTGCTGGGGATCGTGGTGTAGGTATAGCCCATGCTGTTCAGCTGGTATGCGGAATAGCGGGAGTAGTCGACGGTCTGGCTGGCAGTCAGGCTGTTGCTGTTGCCGAGAACATAGAACTTGGTGTAACCATAAGGAGCAGACACCTTGTAATTGGTGTTCGTAGTGGTGGTGCTCACGGGTTCGGCGGTCTGGCTGTCAAAGCTGTTCACGGGAACAGGGGTAACAGGGATAGAGAACGTGACCGTGTAGCTGAGCCCTCTATAGGTACTAACACTCGCAGTAAAGGTTGCTTTGCCAAAGCTGTTAATATACGGAGTAAAAGTGATGCGATCATTGTACACATTAGAGAACTGTCCAAGGCCATTAGCATTCCGGCTGCCGGAAGCCGTGTCAATAACAACAGACGTAACATAGTCATAGCTGCTAAGAGACGACTTGAGGGCTTCATTTGCATAATTCTTCAGAGATTCGCTGGTGTAATAGCCATTATTAGCGCCATAGTAGGTGCTGCTAAGGGTCGCCTCAAGCAGAGAACTAACTACCCTAACCTCTTTCGGTGTTGCATAGAAAGCTCGACCCATATAAGTTGCATAAGGAGTCAAAGTAATTGTTCCACTTGTGTTGAGAGTGGCTCTAAGCGTATTAGAATTTGTTCCAGAGATAGTATAAGCGCCGTTCGAATTGCCGGAGGTAATCCAACCGTAGCTAACTTTTGCAGGGTCAATGGCCTTATTATCAGAATCCTTAAGTGTTGCAACGATTTCAGCACGACTTCCAATCGAGGTTAAAGATATCGTGTTATTAGACATAAGGGGAGTGGAACTGAGACTCAACGTGCATGTTCCCGGAACGATAGTTACGGTATAGGTGTTTGTCACAGAAATAGTTCCGCTCGAGTCTGTTTCGACACTCGCAGTGCAAGTAATTTCCTTCGTGGTTTCCTGAGAAGTGATATTCGTTAAAGGCGGTACTCTAAATGAATTCTCGACGTTAGTGTTATATGTCTGCCCATCAACTGTCCATGAGTATGACGGTACGCTATACGGAGTAGTAAATCCTGTCGGCGTCGCAGTTAATAGAATGCTTCCGCCTGAAATAACTCTGCCATCGCTGGGATTTCCTGAAATACTAAGAGATGCGGGCGTATTATTGGCAGTGAAGGTGGTGGAAACCGAAGTATTCCCCCTTTTGCCTTTTACTGTTAGACTGGTTTGACTAAGAGAAACCGTTTCAACCGTGTATCCGCCAGTTGCTTCAGCCTTCCAAACGGGCGTGGAAGGATCATTAGTAAAGGTATAATACGTAACATCATTACCGTTTATAACACATCTGCGGCCATTATAAGTAATGTTTTGAATTGCTGCCTTAAAAGCATCTGCGTTAGATTGAACCTGAACAGTTGCCGAATTAGTCGCACTGGCCGTAATAGTTTGCGCAGCAACAGGGGCCTCTGTCGTGCCGGAGGCCGGGATAGTATAGCTCAATTCGACTGTGCAGGAAGCAGTTAAATTACTACTACCTGCTGTTGTGGTATAAGTCTCACCAATCTGGCCGTTATCATTATTCCACTTATAGGAAGTGATTGTGGCATTGTAATTTTGTCCATTGTAGGAAATAGTGGGACTAGAAACGCTGAACTGGACTTCGTCACCTTCGGTTGCAGAGTTCTTATCCGCAGAGACGGTGATCGAACCAGTCGCATTCTCTGTGTAATCTGCCCTTGCAGGCACGACGACGAGGCTCAGGACCAATGTCAGAGCCAATAGCAAGGAGAGAAATTTTTTCATGTGATCTTCATCCTTTCGTGTTTGTTGTTGTCGGCCCTGCGCGCACAGAGCCTTTCTCATACATGGCATTTTACCATGCCGCGGGAGATAAGGGAACAGGAAAATGGAAAATTCATAAATTCTTTATCTTCCCTCTTCGCCCAGTTTCCCTTTGCTTCCTTAATTAGACGCAAGAAACGTCTGTTTTGTTTCACGAAAACCAAAAATTTCCCAAAAATTTTTTACGCCGCGAAAAACCGCACATACACGAACACCCCCACCGCGATCTGCGCAAGTAAGATCGCGGGGATGCCGAACTTGAAGTACCAGTGCCGCGTTTTGTGGTGAAAGACCCTCATTGCGAAAAGAGCACCCGCGCTGCCGAGCAGCAGCGCGAGTGCAAATAGAGTCTTTTCGGGCACGCGCCGCGCGCCCTGAATTTTGGCGCGGCGCTTGTCTGCGCCGTAGACGCAGAAAGTAATTAGATTGATCGCGGCGAGATAAATGACAAAATATCTCACTTTTCGAGCTTGCTGAGCTCCACAGCCGCCGCCGCGCCGAGGCGCGCGTTGTTGAACACGAGCTGGATGTTGGAATCCAGGCTGTCGCCGCCGGTCAGATCCTTGATCTTGGCGAGCAGATAAGGCGTCGTGGCCTTGCCGTGGATGCCGTCCTTCTTCGCGTCCTCGACGGCCTCGGCAATGGCCTTGTCGATGACTTCCTTGTCCATGGAGTACTCTTCGGGAATCGGGTTCGTGACGAGTAAGCCGCCGCGCAGACCCAGCTCGCGCTTGACGTGGAATGCCTTCGCCAGCTGCTCCGGCGTGTCGAGCTCGTAGTCGACGCCAAAGCCGGACTTGCGCGTGTAGAACGCAGGCAGCTCGCTCGTGCCGTAGCCGATGACGGTCACGCCGTGGGTCTCGAGATATTCGAGCGTCAGACCGAGGTCGAGGATGGACTTCGCGCCCGCGCACACGACCATGACGGAGGTGTTGGCCAGCTCTTCGAGGTCAGCGGAGATGTCGAACGTCTCCTGCGCGCCGCGGTGCACACCGCCGATGCCGCCGGTGGCGAACACGCGGATGCCCGCCATGTCGGCGATCATCATCGTGGTGGTGACGGTGCACGCGCCGTCCTTGCCCTGCGCGACGAGCACGGGCAGGTCGCGGCGGGAAGCCTTCGGGATGCCCGCGCCGGTCTTGCCGAGGTAGTCGATCTCTTCCTTGGAAAGGCCAGCTTTCAGGCGGCCGCCGATGATGGCGATGGTCGCGGGCACGGCGCCGGCGTCGCGAATGATCTGCTCGACCTTGAGAGCGGTCTCCACGTTCTGCGGGTAGGGCATGCCGTGGGAAATGATGGTGGATTCGAGCGCCACGACGGGCTTACCGGCGGCAAGGGCCTCGGCAACCTCGGGGGCGATATCCAGATACTTGTTCATCGTTAAAATCCTCCTGTAAAGTAATAGGTGAAAGTTTCACGTTTACCTTTTGAGGTAAGTTTGTATCATAACATACAACTTGTCAAAAGTCAATACAAAGCGGGGCTTGCATTTGCACGGGAAGTGGCATATAATACCTCTATTATCCCGTGAAAACCCACAAAAGGAAGGAAAATTATTATGGAACGAGTGAGAATTGCCGCGCTCTTCGCCGACAAAGAGCAGTACGGCGGCGCAAGCGTCACCGTATGCGGCTGGGCGAAGACCATCCGCGATATGAAGACCTTCGGATTCATCGAGCTGAACGACGGCTCGTGCTTCCGCAATTTGCAGGTCGTGATGGATGCGAATTCTCTTTCTAATTATAAGGAGATCGCCGCGCAGAACGTGGGCGCCGCGCTCATCGTGCGCGGCACCGTCGTGCTGACGCCCGAGGCCAAGCAGCCGCTCGAAGTCAAGGCAACAGAGATCGAGGTCGAGGGCGTGTCCTCCCCCGACTATCCCCTGCAGAAAAAGCGCCACAGCGTCGAATATCTGCGCACCATTCAGCATCTGCGCCCGCGCACGAACCTCTTCTCCGCGGCGTTCCGTGTGAGAAGCGCGGCGGCCTACGCCGTGCACGAGTTCTTCCAGAGCCGCGGCTTCGTCTATGTCAACACCCCCATCATCACCGGCTCTGACTGCGAGGGCGCGGGCGAGATGTTCCAGGTGACGACGCTCGACCTGGAGAACCCGCCGAGAACGCCCGACGGCAAGGTCGATTACAGCAAGGACTTTTTCGGCAAGAAGACGAGCCTGACCGTCTCCGGCCAGCTCAACGCCGAGAACTTCGCTATGGCGTTCGGCGACGTTTACACCTTCGGCCCCACGTTCCGCGCCGAGAATTCCAACACCGCGCGCCACGCCGCCGAGTTCTGGATGATCGAGCCGGAGATGGCGTTCTGCGACCTCGACGGCGACCTTGAGGTCATGGAGGCGATGGTCAAGCATATCATCCGCCGCGTGATGGAGCGCTGCCCGGACGATCTCGCGTTTTTCAACAGCTTTGTCGACAAGGGTCTGCTGGAGCGTCTCCAGCACGTCGAGAGTTCCGACTTTGGCCGCGTGACGTATACCGAGGCCGTCAAGCTCTTAAAGGAGAGCGGCCAGAAGTTCGACTACCCCGTCGAGTGGGGCATCGACCTTCAAACCGAGCACGAGCGTTACCTGACCGAGCAGATCTTCAAGCGCCCCGTGTTCGTCACGGACTATCCGCAGGAGATCAAGGCGTTCTATATGCGCCTCAACGACGACGGCAAGACCGTCGCCGCGGCGGACTGCCTCGTTCCGGGCATCGGCGAGATCATCGGCGGCAGCCAGCGCGAGGAGCGCATTGAGCTGCTCGAAAAGCGCATCCGCGAGCTCGGCATGAATCCCGAGGACTACTGGTGGTACTGCGACCTGCGCCGCTACGGCTCCTGCCGTCACGCGGGCTTCGGCCTCGGCTTCGAGCGCATGGTGATGTATTTAACGGGCATCGGCAACATCCGCGACGTGGAGCTGCATCCGAGAACGGTGGGCAACGCAGACTTTTAATTCTTCAAAAAACAAGGGACACGGAAACCGTGTCCCTTGTTTTTTTGAGAATTACACTCCGCTTCGTGCCTTGCCGCCCAAAGGGCGGCTTCGACACGCGCGGAGCGAGAAGAGTTTTTTGGCACGCGCATGTCGCGCCAAAAAACGATTCGAAATCATTTCGCGTCTGCGAATGCGAAAAGCTGTGACGCTTTCATTATTTGTGGTAAATAGTTACAAATGGGAACAAAAGCGCCAAAGGTGTAGTCAAAAGAAGTGAAGTCTGCTATAATGACCGCACAGTTTTGAGAGAGGAGATTTTGACATGAAACACTTTTTTGCGCTGCTGCTCAGCGCGCTGATGGTACTGTCGCTGCTGACTGCATGCGGCGATAAGACGACGCCGTCCGACGGCGACGATCAGACCGTCACGGACGAGAATGGCAGCGACACCGACAACAATACTGACGATACAACTGACCCCTACGACGCCGTACGCAGCTACTGGTCCGAGGACCAGCTCACGCAGGCCTGGGGGCCGGATCAGGTGGTGGAGCACCTCTTTTTCCACCCGATCATCGCCTATCCGCAGTGGGCCTTCCACGACTGCAATGCCAGTCAGGACCAGCGCTACGGCCTCGACGACTGGATGGTGACGGTCGACGAATACAACAAAATTTTGCAGTCCGTGTACGACAAGGGCTACATCTTAGTCGCGATGGAAGACGTGTGGAGCGAGGTGACGGACGAGTCCGGCACGCACATGGTGCGAAACACCCTGATGCTGCCAGAGGGCAAAAAGCCGCTCGTCATCAGCTTTGACGACGTGAACTATTACCCCTATATGCTCGATGAGGGCTTCACGAGCAAGCTCGTCGTCGGCGAGGACGGCGAGATCTGGGCGCAGTGCACCGATCCGTACACAAATGAGACCTTTTTGACCAAGGAACTCGACGCGACGCCCATTCTCGACCAGTTTGTCTACGAGCACCCCGACTTTTCGCTGAACGGCGCGAAGGCCATCTTCTCGCTGACGGGCTATCAGGGTATTTTAGGCTATCGCACGCAGGATGACCGCGACATCGCGGCAGATTCGCCCGACCGCCCCGCGTTCGATGCCTACCGCGCGAGCGAGATCGAGGCCGTCAAGCCCGTCATAGCGCGTTTGAAGGAGACCGGCTGGACGTTCGGCAGCCACACCTGGGGCCACATCCGCCTCGACACGAAGCCGCTCCAGACCGTTATCAACGACACCGAGCGCTGGGCGGACGAGGTCGGCTCGCTCGTCGGCCCCACGCAGATTTTGTTCTATCCGCACGGCGGCCGCCCCGACGGCGACGACTGGCACCAGACCGGCGAGCGCTTCAAGTACCTGCAAAGCCAGGGCTTCCGCATCTTCGCGAGCGTCGGCACGAGTTCGTTCAGCTATGTGAAGCCCGACATTTCCGCCGTCATCTGCGACCGTCTGCATCCGGACGGCACCACACTGCGCCACTCGCGCAGCCGCTATCTGCAATTCTATAACGCCGAGGACATCATGGATACGCAAGTCCGTCCTGATCTCGGCGTAGACTGGTGAGGAGGCGTTTTTATGGCAGCATTGGAAGAACTCAAGGCGAAGGCCGTCGCCATGCTGGACATGGCGTATGTGCCGTATTCCCACTTTCCCGTGGGCGCGGCGCTCGAATGTGAGGACGGCGCGGTCTTCACCGGCTGCAACATCGAAAATTCGAGCTACGGCCTGACGAACTGCGCCGAGCGCACCGCGGCGTTCAAGGCCGTGAGCGAGGGGCACCGGCGCTTCAAGCGCATCGTCATCGCTGGGCGCAGCGACGACTACTGCTACCCCTGCGGCGCGTGCCGTCAGGTGCTCTACGAGTTCGGGCCCGACATGGAGGTCGTGTGCCTGAATAGGGACAACGAAGAAAAGCACCTGCACATCAAGGAGCTGCTCCCCTACGGCTTCGACCAGACGTGGCTTGCAATCGACGAAAAATAACGAAAAAAGAGAGCGGCGCTGCCGCTCTCTTTTTTGTTCGCTTCAGTTGCTTCCAGAGGAAGAGGCTCCAATCGTCACCTCGCCGCTCATCGTTTCGATTGTAAGCTCGCTCACCGCGCCGCCGTCGAGCGCGGGCACAGAGTAGTGCGTCGCGTGGTCGTCGAGACAGGTGATGAGCGCTCCTTCGCGCTCGGTGAGCGCGGAGCGGAACGCGCCGCTTTTCGTTTCATAGTCGAGAGTAAAGCCGTCCTGCGCGGGAAGGGTCAGATAGATGCTGCCGCTCTCCGTTTCGGCATCAAGGCGCAGCGCACGCTCGGTAGCCAAAATCAGATCACCGCTGACGCTTTCGAAGTCCAGCGCGCCGAGCGCGCCGGCGATATCCACCTTGCCGCTCGCGGTTTCGATCTCGGCCTTCTCCGCATCGCCCGCGAGCTCGATCGCGCCGGAGACGGTCGAAAGCTCGACCTTCCCCCATGTGCCGTCCACGAGGCCCACGCTGCCGCTCACCGTCTCGATCTCGACCGTGGGGCAGGTTGCGCCCATCACGCGCGCGTCGCCGTCGACGGTCGAAAGCTTGATGCTGCCGGAAACGTCCGCGCCCACGATGGTGTAGGCGTCCGTTGTTTCGACTTTTATCTCCTCAAAGTGACCGGCGCTGACCAGTTCCCTCGGAAGTCCCACGTCGAGGTGCTTTTCCCCGTCGTAGCTGCCGCGGTAAGCGTCGCCGAGGAAGTGGATGCGCAGCGTGTCGCCGTCGATCGTGCAGACCATCTTCTCGCTCTCGGCGAGCGGCGCGGTGGATTCCTCCTTCACGCTGATCTGCGCGCTCTGCTTGGCAACATAGATGTTCACGCTGCCGCCGCGCCACGAGATGTCGATCTTGCGGATGTCTTCGCTCTCGCCGATGCTGAGCACCGCGCCCGGGTGGAGCTCTTCGCTCCCCTCCGCCTGCGTGCAGAAGGTGTAGGTCGCACTGCTGCCGTCCCAGAGCGCGTCAACGGCGAAAATGCCGTCGCTTTGCGGCAGTTCTGCGCGGAATGTGCCGTTATCCTGCTCTTGGGCGGTCACGGTCTCGGACGACATGCCGGTGCTGCCCCAGGCGTCGGACGGCCAGCAGCGGAGACTGACGGAATCGGGCGAATTATCGCCGAAATCGAGCGTTACGGTGTAGAAATAGGCGGCCGACACTGTAAAGGGCATTTCCAGTACAGGCGTGATGTCACGGCAGGTTTCGTCCAGCGGGTGCGCGCCGCAGGCGATGGCGGTCATGCTCTGTAGGCCCTGGGGGTAGGTCCAGTCGTAGCTGCTGCTTTTGAGGGTGACGCTGCAAGCGTTTGCGCTTGTCACCGTCAGTGTCGGCGGGGTTTGGCGCGCGGCCTCGTCTGCGCTTTTTTCGCCGCAGGCGGCGAGGGAAAGGGCCAGCGCGAGGGGGAGCAGGAGGGAAAGGAGGTTTTTCATCGGTCAGTCCTCGTTTCTTTCGGATACTTCTATAGACGCATGATAGCCGAAAAAGTTCCCACGCACAACGGGGATCGTTGCACAAAACGCGGCAATTTGTGGTATCGTGAATTCTAATACCGGAGGCGGTACAACTTTTTGCGCCGCTGTGTGCAACGTTTCTTCATGATACGGCGTATCATGAAAAGGCAAATCATGCAGCAGTGTCCCCGCGTTTGCAGGGGGGTGTGAGGGGCCTTTTCCAACATTATGAAAATTTGGGGGAAAGAGCATGGAGACGACAACAAATTACAAACTTCCGCAATGGGTCAAGGCGGATCAGATCAAGATGGACGACTTTAACGGGGCGTTCGGTAAAATCGACGCGGCGCTCAAGGCGAACGCCGACGCCGCGGCGGGCGCGGCCAGCGCGGAGAGGGTCACCGCGCTGGAACAGAAGTGGGAGCGCGGCAAGGTCTGCCGCATTGCATGGGGCACTTACACCGGCGCGGGCAACTACGGCGTGGAGCACCCGAACAGCATCGCCTGCGATTTTACACCGGCATTGCTCGCCGTCTACAACAGAGATACCAATAACATCACCCCGGTTTTTGCCTTCCGCGATATGGCGGAATTTGGCTTCAACAGCAGCGGCGGCGTCAACACCGTCACCTGGGGGGAGCGGGGCGTGAGCTGGTATGTAAATGGCGGCAACACCATGTCGTCTCACTACCAGTTCAACGCCGCCGGAGCGACCTACCACTATCTGATCATCGGCTACGCCCCGGAAGACAATGCGAATGAATGAAAAAATCCCGAGCCTTTCGGCTCGGGATTTTTCTGCTTTTGGCTAAGCGTTGAATCGCTTAACTATTAAACAACATTGAAGTAACCGGTGACGGTCTTGACGGAATCGCTCATCACGCAGTTGACGCCATTGCCGTCGGCATCAGCATTGTTGAATTCCACCGTAGCCACATAGTAGTAGTGGCCGCCAGTCACAAAATCACCAGTAAGTTCAGTGGTGTAGTTGCCGTCGGCACCTCTCAGGTAGAACTTGATGCTGGTAACCTTCAGAGTCGCGGTCTCGGTAGTACCGGTAGGAGCGTAGGTAGTCACAGCAGCGGTCGCAGCGTTAGCCACATCAGCCGCGTGGGCACCGTTGGTAGCGCTAACGGTAACCGCAACACCAGTAACAGCAACAGGCGTAGTGGGAACAATGTTCTTGCTCACCGCATAGACCTGGAGCGCGAGACCCTTGGTCGGGACTTCCGCCGTGTTCAGGACGGTGATAACATTGTAATCGCTGATGTTGGTGGGCAGCGTGTCGGCCTTAACACCATTCACGACAAACTTGGTGTTGGCGTTGATGATGTAGTCATAGCTATCCATGCGCAGCAGGCCGGGTACGAAGCTGTCGCTGACCTTGCCGGAGTGGATGCGGACCTTCACATCGGTACGGTTGTTGTAAACGTCGGTGCGAGAATCAGCGAAGTTGGTCGTGCTCTCGTTCGCAGTGTACGCAAACTTGCTGCCGGGGACATACACGCCGTCGTCAGTCTTGACATAGTACAGTGCGTGGCCAGTGGCGACCAGAGCGTTGACCTCTGCCAGAGCAGCAGTGTCATAACCACCGACGCCATTGAAGAAGTTGGGGTTCTTGACCTTGATGGTAGCATCAACGCCATCCATGAAGCCGCCGATGGTCCAGTAACCGGTGGTGGCATCGTAGGAGTAGTTGTTGTTGCCGGCGTAGTAGAACAGGCCCTCGGCCTTGGCAGCAACGGATTCACCGATCACGAAGACGTAATCAGCAACGCGGTCACCGTTCAGATCAACATAGTCGACCTCGGCCGGAGCATAGTTGCCGATGTTGTTGATGCCGGTGATGGCCTCATACTTGTAGGTGCCGTCCACATTCGTGGAGCGAACCAGGAACAGCGTGCTGTTGTTGGTAGCAACGGCATACAGAGTATCCTTGCTCACAGCAGAATAGGTGCTGGCGAACTTCTCGTAGCCAAGGGTCTTGTTACCGGAGACCTCGACAGCCGCAACGGTGCCGTTGCTCTGGGTGGTGAACTGGAACAGGTGACCGTCAACGATCTGCTGCTTATCGTTCACCTTGTTGGTGATGGCGGTATCATCAACGAAGAAATAATCCTTTGCCAGACCGGTGATCCTGTCAACGGTCATCAGCTTACCATCCGCCGCACCAGTATAGTGGAAGGGCGTGCCGGTCTTGGCAGTATAGGTATATGCAACAGTCGGGGCGGCGGTAAGCGTGGCGACGTCGTTGTAGGTCATCTTGGAGATGTCGACCTGGCCGGTGGTGCCGTCCATGTAGGTGACGTTCGCCTTGGCGACGCCGGTGCCGTCAGCGGCATTGCCGGCCCACCAGATGCTGTTGATGACGCCGTAGCTGGTAGCGGCAGCAATCTCAACATCACCGATGAGGTTGCCATACTGGTCGAAGAACCAGGTGTAGTTGCCGAGAGAAGTACCGGCCTGATCGAGCTTGAACTTCAGAGCATCGTTATAAACGGTGCCGGCAACGTTGTGCTGCTTGCTGTTCCAGTAGATGATGCTCTGAGCACCCTCGACGGAAGTGGCCTTGCCAACGATCTCGCCGTAAACGCCGTTGTTGGTGTAGCCGATCTTCTCGACCTTCTGGCTGTCAAGGACGGTGTTGCTGGCCTTGGGAGTGAAAGCGTTCAGCAGGACATAATCGCCAACGGCATACTCATAGTTGGTCTTGCCGTTGAAGAGAATGTAGTTCGCCGTAGCGGAAGCAGCGTCATCATAAACGGTGAGGTTGATGGTGGCTTCCTTGCTCAGGTGACCCTGTGCATCGTAAGCAGCGTCAGCAACGGAGTTAACCTTGGCGAGGAAGGTGTCGATCATGACGATGGTGTCGTCATAGACCTCGACCAGACGGCCCTGCGCACCGATCTTGGTGACAGTGTCGGTCAGGTTGATGGTGTACTTGCCGGTGTTCAGGAGGGAACCGTTGACATAAACGGTGTAAGCGGTGTCGACCTTCAGGCCGGCGTCGTGAGCGACGTCGCACTCAGTAACGGCCTTGGTGTAGGTCAGGTCGGGCTTCTCAACGAAGGTAGTGGCCTTGTCGCCGGTGTTGTAGGTCCACTTGGTAGCGGGACGGCCCCACTTGTCGGAAGCAGCAGCGGAAGCGAGCTTGAAGTTCTTCTCGCCGAGGCTGTTGGTCTTGGTGCTGATGACCTTATCGGTCACATAGCCGAAGGCCGGGGTGTAGGTGACCTGAGCCTTCTGGATGCCCTGGAACAGGAGCTCAGCGACCAGCTCACGGGAAGCGGGAGCGTTCAGGTCGGTGGTCTTCGCCACGTTGTCCAGAACGCCGAGCTGCTGCGCGGTCTGCGCAACATGGAGCGCCCAGTCAGCGCCGGAGAACTCGTTGTTCTTGTCGTAACCGACAGCGCGGAGGATCATGGCGAGGACTTCATAGCCGGTGACCTTGCCGGACGGCTTGAAGGTGCCATCGGGATAGCCCTTGACGAGGGAGGCGTTGGCGCAGTAGCCGATGTAGCCCTGAGCCCAACCGGCACCAGCCATGTCGCTGAACTTGTTATAAGTGGCATAGAGGCCGGACTTATCGTTCTTGGCGACGTCGGCAGTGTAGATACGATAGATGATCGTAGCTACCTCAGCGCGGGTGATGTTGCCCTCGGGCTGGAAGGAACCATCCTCATAACCCTTGAACACACCCATGCCATTCAGAACGGCAACAGCCTCAGCGTAATCATCGCTGATGCTCTTGTCATCCTTGAAGGCGTTGGCGCTGACGGCCAGAGACAGAGTCATGACCAGAGCCAGCACCATTGCGAGTAACTTTTTCATAGATGTTACTCTCCTTTCATAAATTTCCATCCCCTTGGAGCGCTCCGGCAGCGAAAAGCGGGCATTTTGCTGTTCGCGGGCGAAAATGAAGGTTGACCGAAGAAGTTGCAAAACATTTCGATTTTCTTGCATTTTTGACCGTTTTGCAGGAAAACGCGCGATTTTAGTTGCTATCGCATCCCCTTAAAGATGGTTCGTTTGTCAGAAAGGAGCAAGTTTCGGCGTTTCTCGGCTTACTTACCGTGGCATGCCGATCCCGTAACTAAGTCGGGAACGCACCGTTCCCCACCCTTTCTGCACTGTCACCTTACCACAAGCAAAATTTCAAGTCAACGCTTTCGCCCCATCTGTAACACACTTGTAACAAACCGCCGCTTCTGTTACAGCTTGACATAAAACCCCCGCTTTCGCCATTATCCGCCACCACATACATATAATATATAAGCACAAATATGAAAAAAGCGGCCTAAGCCGCTTTTTGTGTTCTGATGACCCGCGCAGCGGTCAGGCGGCAAGTAACAGTAGTCCGCGCCGCCGCGCGGGGAGCGAAATTCCCCTTTTCCAGCCGCGGCCCGCCGAAAAAAAGGAAAGCCCGCTCACCTGAGCGGACTTTCGCCAATATTTTTTGTACAACCCCGTACAACCCAAAAAAATTTCGCGCCCGCAGGCGCGCAATGATCTTGATCGTAAATCGCCGCGACCGGTGCGTGGCGATTTACACTTTGCGCGAAGCGCAAGCGAGACTCCATCAAAAAAGAGGACGGCAATGTCGCAATGTCATTAAGTTAAACTAAAAGCACAACCGTTGAGGGACGGAGAACTGACTTCCGTTCCTTAACGGCTGTGCTGTTTTTGCGACTGCCTATTTAGATAAGGCCAAAATGATAAACAATCTGTAAACAAATCCAGATTTTGACGCTATTCGCTTTACAATTCGGTTTTTCTGCATATAATAAACTAAACGCCGTGATGAGCGGTGTTCGCAAGCAGAATTTGAGAAAGCCAAATTAGTGAGTATTATTTAGATTTAAGTGTTTTTGAGTATTTTTTGAGAGTCATTTGAAATAGCCAAATTAGCCAACATTGAGAGAATAGCCAAATAGCCAAAACAATAGTAGCGAACATACGGAACATCAAGCGTACGCGCCCAGCAGATGGGCGTGCGTTTGGTGTTCTTTTTTCATCCGGTGAATAATCACTTGGAGGCTATTCTCATGTCAATTGATTTACTCAGCATGGCACTCAATGCCGCACTCAGAGCCGCTACACAGAGCATCAGCGGCAAGGATTTTTCCCGCAAGCGTGTGCTTACGCCCGATACTGTCATGCGTCTTTTAATCAGCGCAGAGGGCGGCTCTTTAGATAAGATTTTGCATATCGCTGGCATTCAAGCCACCGCGTCTGCCCTTACGCAGCGCCGCGCTCAAATTCCGCTCGAACTGTTCCGCGCCGTTTTCACAAAGTTCAATTCCAGATGCGATGATACCGATTTCTTTCGCGGTTATCGCCTGTTGGCGGTAGATGGCACAGCAATCAATCTGCCCAGAAATCCAGATGCACCGTCCTTTGTCTGCAACGACAGTATTCCAAAGGGCGTGAATCAGCTTCACGCAACGCCGCTGTATGACATTCTCAGCCGTACCTTTGCCGATGTAGTCATTCAACCAGAGCCAAAGAAAGACGAAATCGGCGCATTAGTCACCATGCTGCAACGTAACGACTTCGAGGAAAAGACGCTGATTATAGCTGACCGTGGTTTTGAAAGCTATAATCTCATAGCGCATATCCTTGCAAAACAGAATGCAGACTTTCTTATCCGCGTAAAGCAAAGCCGTTCTGCCATGCGTGAGGTGGCAAAGCTGCCTATGCTGGAATTGGATTGCAATATCGGCTTCACTATCACAACCACGCAAACGAACGCCGATAAAGCGAACCACTACATACATCTGCAAGTGCCCCAAAAAAGCAAGGCGGGTTCCAAAACGCGGCGCGGGCGCTGGGACTTCCCCTCGCCGTATCCTATGCGTTTCCGCATCTGCCGCTTCCAGCTTGATAACGGCGAGTTTGAAACGGTAGCGACCTCGCTCCCCGCGTCCTTTGCGCTTGAGGACATCAAAGAATTGTATCATTTACGCTGGGGTTTGGAGACAGCTTTCCGCGATTTGAAGTACACGCTGGGACTTGTCAATCTCCACGGCAAATCCGACGCATTTGCAGAACAGGAGATATACGCCAGCTTGACCGCGTTCAACTTCGCAAGCCGTGTCTGCCATGAAGTCGTTATCCGTCAGCCGAAAGAGGGCATTTACGCCTACAAAATCCATTTCAGAATGGCGGTGACGCTTTGCAAAGAATATTTGCGAACACAGAATGCCGACAGCAACAAGCTGATGGAGGACATAGCGCGGTACACCGTTCCCATCCGACCGGGACGGCAAGACCAGCGCGACCTGCGGGTAAAGGGATTTCCCGGCTTTGTGTACCGGGTAGCCGCTTAAAAAATGAGGGGGTGGGGGTAACGGCTTCCGCCCCCTTGACATTTTTATTTTTGAAAATGCCTGTTTTTAGAGGTCAAAACTGGGGTTTTCAGAAAAGGAAATGTTACCCTAACTTAACGGGGCAAGAAAAACGATGTGTCAGGTAATGATGAACGGCAAATCTCAACAAGTCGTGCAAATACAACAGAAATCAGCATGTTTTTCACCAACAGGCGATAGTAAATGCATCTCGCAAAATATCAACAAGTCTTAGATAATGCTGTAAAAATGCCGAGATAGATTTTTGAGGGCTGGGTACTTTATGGAGAGATTTTCCAAAAAAGGGTCGTTAAGTTAAGGAACGATATGGACTCTCAACTTGTCAGCAGAACGCATAAAAAGTTGGCTGAATTTTGCCAAAAAAGTAATATCACAGACATAGTTTTCAATACCTGCGAGAATATCAACCAGTCCTTGTTATGCCTAAAAAATTTGCTGAAATGCGCTGAAATGGTGAAAATCTTAGAAAACACAACAAGCCGATGAAATGCAGTAAAAGTACAGCGATTTGTAGGAAAAGTCCATTTTCCCTTTGTGCCTTTCAATTTGGGTAAAACGATGGTATAATGTAATTCAAGAAGATAAACAGCCAGATATATTTATAAAGCTATTGATGCTTTTATCGAAGGATAGTCGGATTATGGAATTTAATGAAAAATTGCAGGAACTGAGAAAGCAAAAAGGGCTTACGCAGGAAGAACTTTCAGAAATACTATATGTTTCCCGTACTGCGATTTCAAAATGGGAATCAGGTAGAGGGTACCCAAATATCGATTCTTTGAAAGCAATATCAAAGTATTTTTCGGTATCCTTGGATGAATTGCTTTCCTGCGATGCAATACTTACGATTGCGGAAGAAGAAAACACGCAAAAAGAAATGCACTTTCGTAACTTGGTTTTTGGACTACTTGATTGCAGTGTGGCTATATTTCTCTTTCTTCCGTTCTTCGGTCAAAGAGTAGACGGCGTGATTCAAGAGGTCTCACTGCTCTCATTGACAGAAATGGAAACATATATAAAAATACCGTATTTCATGGTTGTTTTCGCCATGATTCTATGGGGCATATTGATTCTTGCACTGCAAAACTGCAAATCAACACTTTGGCTCCGCAGTAAGGATAAGGTTTCTTTAGGTTTGAGTGCAATAGGGGCGCTACTCTTTATGATTAGCTTACAGCCTTATGCGGCGATGTTTACATTTATTTTTTTGCTTATAAAGGCTCTAATGCTGATAAAATGGGCATGATACGATTCGTATCACGCATGTGACGCGCCAATTCTTTCATTCTTTCATCCGTCCGATTAGAGTGTATTCAGGCGAAGGCCAATACACTGTATAAGGATGAAGGAAAAATGAAGAAAAGAAGTCAAAAAAATCTTTGCGCCGCAATCGGGCTGCTTGCGTCATTTGTGCTATGGACGTTTGCAGTCAGCCATCTTGATGTGCAGACAATCGGGCCAAATGGCTCGTCCGTTGGTTTTGCTGCTTTGAATGGCTTTTTCCACAAGCTTACCGGGGTACACATGGCGCTCTATACGGTCACTGACTGGCTGGGACTGGTTCCTCTGTGCTTTGTGTTGGGTTTTGCACTCCTGGGACTGGTGCAACTGATTCAAAGAAGAAGTATTGTTAAGGTTGATTACAGCATTCTTGTTCTTGGCGGTTTTTATATCCTTGTTATGGTAGCCTATCTCTTATTCGAAGTGGTTGTAATAAATTACAGGCCAGTGCTGATTGACGGACGCATGGAGGCATCTTACCCATCTTCTACGACCATGCTTGTCATGTGTGTAATACCAACAGCCATGATGCAGTTGAATGCCCGAGTCAAGAATAAGACGATACAAAAAACCGTTCTCGGCATTCTTCTTGCATTTACCGTATTTATGGTTATTGGAAGATTGATCTCAGGCGTCCATTGGTTTACAGACATTGTTGGTGGTGCACTATTAAGTGCGGGACTGGTAATGCTGTATTATTCTGTAAGTAGTCTTTCAATTACAAAGACTTAAATAAATTCTAATTATCGAACAGATGCGTCCTTGACTTGCCGGGATATATTATAAAATGTGGCATCATGTAGAACGCATGACTCACTGCCGCATCAAAAAGCACCCACCTCAAATCAAACGGGGTGGGTGCTTTTTCGTGTTCGGCAAAAATTTTAACTTAATGACATTGCGGCAATGTCGTCCTCTTTTTTGAAGTGCTTTACTGAATCTCGATCTGCTTCGCGTTCACCACCGCGCTCTTCTTCGGCATGTTCAGCTTGAGCACGCCGTCATTGTACTGCGCGGAGATGTCCGCGACCTCGACGCCGCTGATGTCGAACGCGCGCTGGTAGCTGCCGTAGCTGCGCTCGCAGCGGACGTAATTGCCCTTCTTGTCCTGATCCTCGTGCTCGCTGTGGCGCTCGGCGCGAATGGTCATCGTGTCGCCGTCCACATCGACGTGGATGTCCTCCTTCTTGAAGCCCGGCAGATCAGCTTCCAGCAGGTAACTGTCGCCCTTGTCCTGAATATCGGTCTTAAACTCGCTCAGCCCGCGGCCCCACGAGCCGTCACCGAAGAATGCGCGCTCCATCTGATCCCAGGGATCATAAGCCGCAACGTGGTTGTTTCTGCGTTCAAAAGGTCTCAGTTCAAACATAATCAAAGCCTCCAAATCTATTCTGGCGAGCCGCTTTTGCAGCCCGCGTGGTTTACTTTTCTTTCGTTCCCCTCGGAACAATTATGAGTATAGGCTCGCCCTGTGAACAAAAATACATCTTTTGATGAACAAACTTTTAATTTTAGCACTCGCGCGTCGAGAGTGCTAAAATCGTGGTAGCTGCGGACCGCTACCAAACCGCTACCCGGCCCTTCATGCCCGCAAACCCTTGCAAAATCAGCCTTTTTTCGCCCCGCCAAAATCCCGTTTTCGGCAAATCGCTACCAAACCGCTACCCGCCGCGTCCGCAAGTCCTTGCGCATCGGGCTTTTTCCGCGGCGCTAAGGGGATGCGATATCCACCGAATTGAACGATTTTGCGT
>UMKD01020186.1_pt1 | contig 46772 bp, 33 predicted proteins | sample 1966221 | NCBI WGS metagenome assembly UMKD01 (sample SAMEA4836167, study PRJEB28245) | human gut metagenome | biome: gut microbiome; material: fecal sample | place: Denmark | collected 2008
AATTTACATTCCCAAGAAGGATGGTATTGATTCTTTTTACACATTGTCTTACATAATAAAATAAAGTTTCCCAAAGATATTGACTTTCTTCACGAACCACATGAAAATAGCGAAAATATTTTATTTGTTTTTCTATCTCCGGATACTGAGTTCCATAAATTTTCTCTATACTTTTCATCAAGTTAGAAAAGTCTTTCTCTTCCTTCCTTTCATCGCTATTTTCATCCGCATCTAATATCGGTCTTACTATATTTAGCAATCTGTCAGGCTCTTCCATAAATGTTTTTGCAGCCAAACAATAACAGTTATAATCGGATTTGAAGCCGTTATCTTCCATAAATTTATCTGTTATCTGTTTAAACTTCTCATACTTTTCACACAATGTTCGGAAAGCTTCTCCGGAAAGAATAGCTTTTTTTAAGCTTTCCTCTTTTCTTATCTCGTAAGCTATTTTATAGATGTCATTGGCAACTACTGATGTTCTATTCTCTAAATCCCAATAAAAATCAAAGGAGGAATACTTTTTATTTACTTTTTTTATTATTTTATCAAATTTCTTGTTATTTAAAACGGAGGGGAATAAAGCATATTTAAATCTGTCATAAGCAAGTTTTTGTAAGAGAATATAGCTTTCTTCCATGAATTTTTTACCTTCCTCTAATGTCATATTCTCAAAATTGAAAGCCTTCATTTTTTCTATTTCAGCTTGATATCTCTTCAAAAAATCCTTGCATTTATCAGAGCAAGCACGGAAATCTTTCATCTCTCTCAAAAGCTTAAAAAATTGAAATATATTTTTATTGATTCTTTTTCCCCTATCAGAAAAAGTTTGTATGCCATCGTCATCTATGATTGGATTTCTTGGTAAAACGATTCCGCCTTCTAGTAAAATATTCATTTTCTGATCGTTGATTGCCGTTAAATAGTCAAAATCAAGGACTCTATGTGCAAAGGGTATTTTTTCCAAAAGGAATGCCATTATTTCTCGTGTACTTTTATTTATTTTTTTACCCTTTGTATATTTTTCCACGAAATGATCCTCTGCTATAGTATTTACAGCATTTTTCAATGTAGTAATCGCTCTCGCCTGTAAAATATACACAACGTCATTTTGAATAGCCCATTCAATATCCATAGGTACCCCGTAATGCTTTTCTATTTCCAATCCATATGTTATAAGCATAGATAGCTCCCTATCGTTTAATGCACGATTTTTTCTTTTATCGGCACTGACTGCCACTTCCATGGTTCCTTGATCGCCATATATAATCTGTGTTTCTTTCCTACCGATATGTATTTCCACTATATTTCCTGATTTATCGACAATATAACTATCTGCGGTTACTCTTCCGCTTACCACACTTTCCCCTAAGCCAAAACTGGCATTGATTTGCATTTCATCTTCTTTTTTGTTCACAGGATTCACAGTAAACAAAACTCCTGCTTTTTCACTCTCTACCATTTCCTGAACGACAACTGCAATAGAAACCGCATTTTGATCATAGCCTTGATGGAATCTATAGCTTACAGCTCTATTTCCCCAAAGTGAGGCATAACAATTCCGTACTTGATTTAATACATTTTCTATGCCTTGTACATTTAAAAAGGTATCTTGTTGCCCTGCGAAACTCGCATCCGGTAAATCTTCCATGGTTGCCGATGAACGCACGGCAACTCTTATACTATCTCCCAGATTACAATATTTTTCTCTTATTGCTTTCTCCAATTTTTCCGGAAATTTTCCGGACTTTATTTTTTCTCTAAAATCATCAGCCATATTTAATAAAATATTTTCATCGTTTCCTGCTTTTTGAATTCTATTTTGAATCAGAACATCAATACCATTTTCTTTTAAAAACTCTTGATATGCCTCTGCCGTGATAACAAAGCCATTGGGAACATTTATTTTGGCAGCAGCCATTTCTCCGAGATTCGCTCCCTTTCCTCCCGCAATGAATACATCTTCTTTTTTTATTTCTTTAAAATCCAGTATCATAGCTATCTCTCCTTTCTCTTCGACGGATTATGTTTCTATGTATCTACAAACAATTCCGGAGATGTAAATATACAATACTTCGTCAAAAGTATTTTTATTAAAATGTTGATTATGGCAACATAATAGAAAGCTACCTATAAAAGCATTGGATAAACCTTGCTTATCAACACTTTTTACCACTTTGTTTTCTTCCCAATATTCTATCAATCTGTCTAAAAAATTACTATACAGACTTTCCATTCTGTTTCCTTCTTTAAATTCATGACTTAGAAATATTTTAAAAGCATCTCTATAAATGGACTGATTTCTGATTTTTTTTGCAAGATCTATAGAGCCATTATAAATCACATCGGAAAGAAATTTTTGTGGATTCTCTAAAGAATGAGAAATTTCTTTTTCAATAGTATCCAATTTTTGTATTAACCTATATGCCATTAAGTCCATAATAAGAGCTTCTTTATCTTTCCAAAAATTATAAAAGCTCCCTTGGGCTATCCCTACTCTTTTCGTTAATTCTGAAATATTTAATGATTTTGTACCTTTGTCATGAAATAAATCAAGGGCTGTTTCCATAATCTTTTCCTTAATTTTCAGCTTTTCTTCTTTCGTAAATGCCTTTGCCATTTTTTTACCTCCAAGACTTGTAAGTATACCTATGAATATTTTATATTTTATTCATAGATATGATAACTCTAAGAATTGAAAAAGTCAATGAATATTTTTGAAAATATTCATTGACTTTTACCCAATAGAAAGAGAATACTTTATACAAGCGTATATAAAAACTCTGTAAATTTTAAATCTCTAAACCTCTTTTGAGAACTCTTCATCAAGCATTTGATAAAGAATCCTAAATAGATATATTTCTTAAAAAACTGTTTCACTTTAGTTGCTAAATCATCAAGTGTCTTGTTTTGATATTTAAATGAAGAAATACATAAAATGACTTTCAAGACTTGATGTCATATCTAACACTTGTGTAGGTTTGTTAGAATAAGATTTTAACATCCAATTACCATATTTATCCTTTACCATTTTAGACGCAACATCATACATGTTATCTAGTTCAGAAGAGCTTTTAGGAAATGGATGCTCTATGCCATTAATAATTTTAATATCACGATTATCTCCTGACAAATAATCTCTGATTTCTTTTAAAAGTCTGTTTTTCCCAGAATTATTTGGTCCAACTATTACGTTGACTTTTTTAGGAACAATCTCTTCTATACCATCAGCTGTATTGACTATAATTTTATCTATTCTAAACTTATACATCATTCATTTCCCCATATCTTAATGCATATAAATAACCTCTGATTATCCTTCCGAACCTGTTCCAACCAATTCAATATATTCTTTTAGTTTTCTCTGTAATAGTCTCTTATCGATTAATTTCAAATTATATTCTGAAACCATCGTTGGCGATAAACTACGACTAAGAGCAAATTCTACAACTTCATCATCCTTGCTAGCGCAAAGAATAACTCCTACACTTGGATTTTCATTTTCCTTTTTCACTTCATGATCTAAAGCTTCAAGATATAGATTTATTTTACCAACATATTCTGGCTTGAACTCTCCAATTTTTAATTCAAAAGCTACAAGACAAGAAAGTTCTCTGTGATAAAATAACAAATCGATGTAATAATCATGCTTACCAACTTGGACACGATATTCTTTCCCAATAAAAGTAAAATCCTTACCGATTTCAAGAATAAAATCTTTTAAATTTCTTATAATAGATTTCTGCAAATCACGTTCAGAAACAGTTTCCGGTAAATCAAGAAAGTCAAGCACATAATTATCAAGAAAGACATTTCCAGTTGCTCTCCTTGATTCTTCAATAGCAGGTGTCAGGGTTTTTTGTGATAACATATATCGTTCAAAATAGCCACTATCTACTTGTCTTTCTAATTCTCTTTTTGAAAGTCGCTCTTTCACACACATATTCATGTAAAACGCTCTTCCATTGTTTTGCACGCAGACATAATCTTCAAATGATTAGTCCAGCTCAATTGTGTCACCAATGGTGTCACTTTTTCTTCGTCTTTATACATCTCATAAAATTGCTTCATTCTATATAAACCACGACGATTAAATCCTTTTAAATCAGGATAATTGTCTGTGAAGAATTTAGCAAGCCTATCTACAAAAGCATCTCCATATTCCACATTTTTTGATTCTCTACTAATGTATTCGCCTATATCACGATACATCAAAATCAGTTCTTCATTCACTTTACGATACGATCTCTCTTTGGCTGATTCAATAATATTTATGATTTCTTTAAACTGTTTACCTTGGAATACCATATCTTTCATGTAATTCCTCCTTCCAAACAATTAGCCTTATAATTTTCTCTTTCTTTCATTCCACACTTTTCTTTTTCTTGTGCTATATACAAATTAGAAACTTTAAATCCATACTTATCAAAAACATATTATTTTATATTGTTGTAAGCACATTCATATTCTGAAGAGGTCAAATATAATTCATCAGCATGTAATTCGATATTGATATGTTTTTTCATCTTAAGTTTGGAAAGCAACACCACACACTCCACATGTGAAGTTTGAGGAAACATATCAAAAGGCTGAATTTCTCCGACTTGATAACCACAGTCTGCCATAATTTTCAAATCCCTTGCAAGAGTGGAAGGATTGCAAGAAATATAGACCATTTCCGGAATAGCCACTTCTGCCACCTTTCGTAAAATAGATTCCTCAATTCCTTTTCTAGGAGGATCAAAGACAATGGCATCCAATTGCTTTCCTTCTTTTAACAATCTATCCAGTTCCACTTCCACAGCTCCACAGATAAAATCAATATTCGTAATCCGATTTTCTTTTGCTGTTTTTTCTCCATCCCGTGAAGCCGATTCTACAATCTCAATAGCATAGACCTTCTTTGCTCTTTTCGATAATAACATTCCTATGGTTCCGGTACCGGAATAGGCATCTACGACATTCTTATTCTCTATATCAGGAATCAAAGAAAGGGCTTTCTCATACAAATGTTTTGTTTGGGGTACATTGATTTGAAAAAAAGAAGTCGGAGAAATATGAAATTCTATTCCGAACAATTCTTCCTTTAACGTTTTTTCTCCCCAAATACGGATATTTTTATCTCCTAAAACAACATTGGTTTTTTTGGTATTGAAAGAAAGATAGATCGACTTCAATTCCGGAATTCTCTGTGTCATCTCTAATAAAATTCTTTTCAAAGATTCTTCCAGCTTTTTCGTATTGACCACAAGCACTAACATTGCTTCTTGAGAAGAGTTCGTTCTTACCATAATATTTCGTAGCAGTCCCTGATGTTTCTTTTCATCATAAACTGTCAATTTTTCTTCATTTGCAATCATTTTAAAGACCTCAATGATTCGATTTCCCAGTTTGGAATTTAGCATATTTTCTTCCACTTCAAAAACTTCATGAGATCTTTTCTGAAAAAATCCTGAAATAATTTTTCCTTTCTTCTGTGAGAACGGCTCTATCACCTTATTTCGATAATTTTTTTCTTCCGGACTGGGCAAACAATCCAAGACAAGCTTTGCATTTAATTTTCCAATTTTTTCAATGACTTCTTTCACCATGTTGGTCTTATATCGTAACTGTGCTTCATATTTGAGCATTGCAAAATCACAACCTTGAAAGTCTTCGAAGGTGATTTTGTCTGTTTTCACTCTGTCTTTTCCCGCCTTGATAAGCTTGGTTACCAAAGCCCTCGCATAATTCTTCTTCACGGAAATGACTTCCGCTTCTGCGACATCCCCTATACTTGTCATAGGTACAAAAATGGCGAATCCTTGGAAATACCCAAGACCTTCGCCACCAAATACAATCTTTTCAATTCTTAACTCTATTTTTTGAGAAAGTTTTACCATGATTCCTCCGTTATTCACTGACTTCAAAATATTTGATTTCTTCCGCCATTACCATTCCCTTCTTTTCTTCCATATTCTTTTTTATGGCAGCCAAATCAAGTTTTTTATCATACTCCATGACCTTCCGATTCAAGAGTTTAATATTATTATCCAATTCTGTTTTTTTATCGTGAAGTTCCTGCTCCAAGGACATAATTTGCATTAAAAAATATCCGTGTATTCCCCAGATAATTCCGACAATTACTCCCATTAAAATAAATGCTTTTTTCATGCTAACCTCTCTACGATCCTTAATTTTGAAGAATGTGCCCGATTATTTTTCCCCACTTCTTCTTCTGAGGGAAGAATCGGTTTTTTGGTTATAATTTTTACCTTCGCCTTTCCTCCACAAACACAGACAGGTAATTCCGGAGGACACTTACAAGCCCTTGCCAAATCTTTAAAAACTGTTTTTACAAGACGGTCTTCCAAAGAATGAAAGGTAATAATTGCCAATCTTCCTTTGGGTTTCAACAATTCTACCGATTTTTGAATTGCCGTTTCCAACACTTCCAACTCTCGATTCACTTCCATTCGAATCGCCTGAAAGGTTTTTTTGGCAGGATGCTTAGCGGCTCGTTCCGGATAGGCTCTTTTGATAATGGCAACCAATTCTCCTGTCGTTTCAATGGGTTTTTCTTTTCGATTTTCACAGATAAAGGCAGCTATTTTTTTCGCATATCTTTCTTCTCCATACTCAAATAAAATACGAACCAAGTCTTGCTCCGCATACTGATTTACCACTTCATAGGCAGACAGCTCCTGTTCGGCATTCATTCTCATATCCAATTTTGCATCATAACGATAAGAAAAACCTCGTTCTCCATCATCCAATTGTGTCGAAGAAACTCCGATATCCATTAAAATTCCATCTACCTTATCCAAGCCTGCCAAATAAGAAACAATGTCGATATTTTCAAAATTATTTTGAAAAACACTCCATTGTTTTCCATATTTTTCCAATCTTTTCTTGCAAAAAGCAATGGCACTTGCATCCTGATCAATAGAAATCAATCTTCCTTTTTCCGATAAACGCTTCAAAATTCCTTCAGAATGGCTTCCCCCTCCTAGGGTGCAGTCGATATAAATACCATCAGGATTCCACAGCAAATTTTCCAAAGTTTCTTCATATAAGACGGGAATGTGATATTCATTTCCAATTTCCTGCATATCGTTTCCCCCTTATTAAAAGTATAACAAGTATGCGATTCTAAAAATAATATTTCGAATCAATTGTATTAAAAAATAGGCAATAATAGGAGAAATATCAAGAGGGATGTTTCTCATCCAAGGATAGATTGCTCTGCGAATCGGTCCCAAAATAGGTTCTGTCACGCTATATACCGCCCTTGTCAAGGCATTTTCTCCCATCGGGATCCAAGAGAGAACAACTCGTATCAATAATAGAATATTAAATACCTCTACCAATTTATTTACCACATGTAAAATTGTATACACCAATACCTCCTAACCTAAAAAATAATGTCTTGCCTTTGCTGTATACTCAGCTCCCGACCAAACAGTCAGAATTACAGGAATAATCATCAATATTTCACAAATAGTATAGTAACTTCCGAACAAATAGATAGAGATTTTTCCTATTAAAAGAGCAATAATGACAACAATCATTTGACTTGTTGTCTTATATTTTCCTAAATTTCCGGCAGCAATCACTTCCCCTTTTGCTGCTGCCAAAATTCGAATTCCGCTGATTAAAAACTCTCTTGCCAAGACTACAATAGACATCCAAGCAGGCATATATTTTAAATCTACAAAAAGAACCAGAGCCGAAATGACCAAAATTTTATCCGCTAAGGGATCCATAATTTTTCCAAAATCTGTAATGAGGTTATATTTCCTTGCAATATAACCATCGAAAAAATCAGTAAGAGAGGCAACCGAAAAAATAGCAAGGGCTATTATTCGATACCAAAAGCCATGAACATCTGAAGTTTGTAAAAAATAAATAAACGGTATTGCAAGTATAAATCTGGCTGTTGTCAATTGATTCGGTAAATTCACAATATCAACTCCTTATTTTTCATTTTGTACAATACGTCCTATAAAATCATACTCAAAATTTTGTTCCAATACAACATGAACGATTTCTCCAACCTGTGCAGTTCCCTCTGAGGTCAATACCTTGCCGTCTATATCCAAGGCCTGTGTTTTCAGTCTTCCTTCCAACATATATTCACTCTCGGAAGAAATGCCGTCAATCAGAACCTCCACTTCTCTTCCTAACAGCTTTCTATTTTTTGCTTCTGCAATCTCATTTTGTAAATTTATGAGTTCTGCCTGTCGTCTTGCTTTTATTTCCTCCGGCACCTGAGCTTCCATCGTGTAAGCGAGAGTATCTTCCTCTCGAGAATATTGAAAAACTCCAATATAATCAAACTGAAACTCTTCCACAAAGCTTTTCAATTCTTCAAATTCTTCTTCTGTTTCTCCCGGAAATCCGACAATCAAGCTTGTTCTAAAGACAGCGTCCGGAATTTCTCTTCGAATTTTGTATAGCAATTCTTTGGTCTGTTCTCCTGTAATAGCCCTTCCCATTCTTCTTAAGACATTGCTGGAAATATGTTGAATCGGAATATCAAAGTACTTACAAATTTTTTCTTCCGTCTTCATCACGGCAATCAATTCATCCGTAATTGATTTTGGGAACATATAATAACTTCGAATCCAATCTAATTCCTCAATTTTTACCAATTCTCGTAACAAATCAGGAAGAGCTTTCTTCCCGTATCGATCAATCCCATACTCTGTCGTTTCTTGGGCAAGTAAATTTAATTCCCGAACTCCTCCGGCTACCAAATGTCTGGCTTCTTCTAAAATATCTTCTTTGCTTCTACTTCGTAAATTTCCTCGCAGTTGTGGGATGATACAGTAGGTACAACGTCTGTTACAACCCTCTGAAATTTTCAAATAGGCGGTATGAGGTGGTGTTGTCAGCAGTCTATCGGTATCTGCATTTGGCAAAAAATCAAAACTTTTTGTTTCCACCACTTTCTTATCTTGAAGAATTTCATCCACAACTCTTTCAATTTTATCGATTTCTCCCGTTCCTATGACAGCGTCAATTTCCGGAATCTCCTGAAGCAATTCCTCTGCATATCTCTGAGCCAAACATCCACAAACTACAATTTTTTTTAAATTTTGTTGCTTATATTCCGCCACTTCTAAAATGGTTTCAATGGATTCCTTCTTTGCATCTCCAATGAACCCGCAAGTATTGATTAAGACCATATCGGCTTCTTCTATGTCATTCGTCAATTGAAAGCCTTTTCGATTGACTAAAATGCCTGTTAAATTTTCACTGTCCACCAAATTTTTACTACAACCTAAGCTTATGAAAGCAAAATTCATTCTGTTTGTTCCTCTCCTACTCTGCTACTTTGTATTCCACATCCAGCTTTTTCTTACTCAATGCAATTTTTCCATTTTCCATGGAAATTACTTTTACTTTAAAAACATCTCCTATTTTCAAAACATCTTCTACATTGGATACTCTTTCCTTTGAAATTTCAGAAATGTGTAACAATCCTTCTTTTCCCGGCAGGATTTCCATAAAAGCCCCAAACTTTTGAATTCCTACCACTTTTCCTTCATACACTTCATTCAATTCCACATCTTTCACATAATTATTTACCAGTCGCAAAGTATGTTCCAATATATCAGCATCTTTTGAGAAAATGGAAACTTTTCCGTCATCAGTGATATCTATGGTAGAACCGGTTTCTTCAATAATTCCTTTAATATTCTTTCCGGCCGGTCCAATCAAGATGGCAATTTTATCCTTTGGAATCATAATTTGTTGAATTCTAGGCACATTCGGTTTTAAATCTGCCGGGCTGGAAATAGCAGCATTCATCACTTCCAAAATTTGTTGTCTTGCCACATGAGCTTGACTCAAAGCAATTCTCATAATTTCTTCCGTAATTCCTGTAATTTTAATATCCATTTGTAAGGCTGTAATTCCTGATTTTGTTCCTGCTACCTTGAAGTCCATATCTCCCAAATGGTCCTCCAACCCCATAATATCCGTTAAAACAGTAAACTCTTCTCCCTCTTTGATAAGTCCCATAGCAATTCCCGCCACATGTTCCTTAATAGGAACTCCTGCCGACATCAATGCCAAAGAACCTCCACAAATCGACGCTTGAGAAGAGGAACCGTTGGATTCCGTAATATCGGAAACGACTCGAATGGTATATGGAAATTCTTCCTCTGTCGGAATGACATAACGCAAAGCTCTTTCCGCCAAAGATCCGTGTCCCAATTCTCTTCTTCCGGGTGCTCCCATTCTTCCCGTTTCTCCGACAGAATATGGAGGGAAGTTATAATGTAAGTAGAATTTTTTATAATATTCTTTTTCCAAATTATCCACCAATTGTTCATCCTCTTTGGTTCCTAAAGTTGCAGTGGCAAGAGACTGCGTTTCTCCTCTGGTAAACAAAGCGGAACCGTGAGGAATTGGCAATACGTTGATTTGAGCGTCCAAGGGTCGAATTTCCGTTGTGCTTCTTCCGTCGACTCTGTGCTTTTTATACAAAATAGCTTCCCGAACCAATGTTTTCATCAAGTCATGATAGTATTTCTTAAACGCCAAAATAGGTTCTTCCGGAAGCTCTTCCTCCGGGATCTCGGGATAATGTTTTGCAACGAATGCCTCTAATAATTCTTCTTCCAAGCTATCTACAGCTTCTTCTCGATTTTTCTTTCCTAGTGTTAGAACCGCTTGTTGTAATCTTTCATGACCATGTTCTTCTATGAAAGAAGAGATCATCGGATCGACTTCTTCTTTTTCAAAAGTAATTTTTTCCTTTCCACAAATTTTTACAAATTCTTCTTGGAAAGCACAAACTTTCTTAATATTTTCATGAGCGAACAAAATAGCTTTTAACATCGTTTCTTCATCCAATTCTTTGGCTCCCGCTTCCACCATATTGACCGCTTCTTTTGTTCCCGCCACGGATAAATCCAATAAACTTTTTTCCAATTGTTCGGGAGTAGGATTTAATACAAATTCTCCGTCGATATATCCCACAACCACTCCGGCTACCGGTCCTAAAAAAGGAATGTCCGAAATACTTAAAGCTAAGGACGAAGCAATAATTCCTAAATAATCCGGTGTATTTTTTTCATCAAAGGAGAATACAGTATTGACGATATGTACATCGTAAGTAAATCCTTCCGGAAACATCGGTCGAATGGGTCTATCTATCAAACGAGCTATCAAAGTGGCATCGGTTGAAGGTCTACTTTCTCTTTTGTTAAATCCTCCGGGAAATTTTCCTGCTGCATAAAATTTTTCAATATAATCCACTGTCAAAGGAAAGAAGTCGACACCCTTTCTTGCTTCCTTGCTTCTGTTTACGGTAGAAAGTAACACCGTATCTCCGTATTGAATCATAATGGCTCCACAAGATTGTCTTGCAATCTTTCCAGTAGAAACTTTCAGGCTTCTTCCTGCCAGTTCCATTTCCAATGTTTTTTCGTCAAACATAGTTCCTCCTATTTTTTTCTTCTCTATTTTTTCCTCTTTTTTACCCCATATTATATCACTTATTTTTTTGAAAATCAATGTAAAATCGGAAACTTGTTTCTCTTTCATATACTCTCCCCACTTTGTATTCTTTTGGTTTTAATTCTGATAGACATGGCAATTCTTGTGCTTCAAAAGCAATTCCGGTATGATTTTTTCTTCCAATCTCACGAAACCAATTTGCAGTATAAATAACCATTGCTTTATTATTTGTTCTTACTTCCAAGCATCTTCCGCTCTTCTCATCTTCCAGCTTGGCATAATTGCCAACAAAAGGATGATCGATTCCTTGCCCTACGATTCGAACCTGCTCTTCTCGGCTGTTAAAAAGCTCTTGTAATTGCTTTCGAACTCGGAAATCGAAAGAAGTATTTTCAACGGAAGCTAATCTGATAGGGAGAGTATCTTCATCCACTTCTCCGTATTCCTCCGCCTTTAAGGTTAAATATTGCTCCCCAATTTCTTCTTCCGAATTTCCTGACAAAGAAAAATAACTGTGATTTGTCAAATTAAAATAGGTATCTTGGTCGGAACAGGCTCTATAGTGAAGCTTTAAGCTGTCGTCTTCCAAGGAATATTCAATCTCTATTTTAGCATTTCCCGGATAACCATTTTCCAAATGTGGGCTTTCAATCGAAAAACGGACTCGATTTTCTTCTTGTTCTCCTTTCCAATATTTTTGACTTAAATTATGACTTCCTCCATGAATGGAATGTTTTCCCGAAGCATTTTTATCCAAAGCATATTCTTGTTCTCCTATTTTTAAAACTCCGTTTTTGGTTCTTCCTGCAGTTCGTCCTATCACCGCTCCAAAATAGGCACTATTTTTATCAAGATATTCCTCTTTCTTTTCAAAACCTAAAACAATATTTTGCCAATTTCCTTCTCTGTCGGGCATTTCTATTTTCTGAATAATAGCTCCATAGGATAGTAAAGTCACTCGTAATTTTTCATTTTGCAGGACAAATTCTTTCATTTTTCTCTTTCTTTGTTGTCTTTTCGTTTTAAAATATTTCCATTCCCGTTTAAAATTATAATCCAGATAGTCGTAGTCATGTTTATAAATTTTTCCCTGGTATTCTCCTAAATTTATAATATTTTCCATGTCGGTAAAGACTTCAAATCTCCAAAAATTCTTTTTTTGAATACTTTCTATAAATGTTTTTTGTTTTTCTTCATCCTTTGGATTTCCTTCTTCATAGACTTGACAGCGTCTTTGCAATAAAATAGGAATTCCGGGAATAAAATAAATCGGAAGTAAGAACTCTTTTGCCATTTTTCCGCATGTCATATAGCCATACTCTTCCGTTAAAATCGATTTTATATTTTTCAGAGTATTCTGATTGATTCTCGGATATTTTATGACAAATTTCGAAAAACATAACACAGCCTTATAGGAACCTTTTCTTATACACACCATTCTCCTACATCACCTTTCTAATAAATTCTAGATTTTAAAAGTATTATTTGTTATAATAGTTATCATATCTTGGGAGGAAATTTTATGTCATCTATGTTACATTGGGTTGGGGACATGTCCCCGGAATCATTCTTATTATTATCTATTTTATGTTTTTTAGCGGCTTTCATCGATTCGATTGCCGGTGGTGGAGGAATGATTAGTCTTCCCGCTTTTATGGCAGTCGGCTTACCCCCACATATTGCTTTAGGAACAAATAAAGTCAGTGCTGCAATTGGTACTTTAGCCAGTTCTTTGAATTTTTTACGTTCCAATAAAATTATTATTCCTTTGGTGACCCGTTTTGCTCCTTTGGCACTGATTGGAGCCATTTTCGGAGTAAAAACAGCCTTGTTAATTCCTCCTAATTATTTTCAACCGATTTCTTTTTTTCTCTTAATTTGCGTTTTTATTTATAGCCTTATGAATAAAAATTTAGGAGAAAGTTATTCTTATTCGGGAATTCATTCCGCCGATATCAAATGGGGTTGTGCTTTTGCTTTCGTCATCGGTTTTTATGACGGCTTTTTAGGACCCGGAACCGGTTCTTTTCTAATCTTTATGTTAATTAAAATCTTTCATTTGGATTTTGCTCATGCAACCGCCACTACAAAATTTATCAATTTAGCGAGTAATGTCATCAGTGCCGCTCTCTATTTTTATGCCGGAAAACTGAATCTTCCTTTGGGGCTTATTATGGCTGTCATCATGATAGTCGGAGCCTTTGTCGGTTCCAGTTTGGCTATTTATAAAGGAAGTAAATTTATTAAGCCGGTTTTCTTATTGGTAACAATTACTCTAATTGGAAAAATGGGATATTCTTTTCTTTTTATTTGATTTTACTCAAAATAATATCCGATCGAAAAAGTCGTCAGGAATTCTTTTTCCTGATTATTTCGAGAAATGGATAATTCGATAGGCCCTAATGGAGATTCATACAGAAATGAGCTTGCAAAGCCGTGAATGTATTTTCTCCATTTTTTAGAGGATTCTTCAAAATCATCAATAGGGCTATGATATGCCATGACATTCCAATTTCCTGTCCAATATACATTGTTTAACACTTCGTATTGGATTCCTAAATTGCCTATCATAAATTTATCTACAATCTTTTGATGAGGGCGATAACCATAAAAAGAAAATTCATTCAATTCTATATTGTTTTGCAATCCTCCTATTTTAAAATATTGATCCACAGGAATTCTATTTCCTTGCATAATTCCGCCACTTAGATGATAAAGCCCTGTCAATTTGGAAGAAATTGGTAAATATCCGTTTATTTGATAAGAGGGACCATAAATATTGCTGTTTTTCTTCGTAGAGCTCGTAGAAAATTTATATTCCGCCTCCGCTTTCACTCCGGATTTTCGGTTTCTGACATTATCGAAGCGGAATCTTAAAAAAGCATTGTTAAAATTTTTAGAATATTCAAAATACTTATAATCCGTATCTCCCGCTTCCAATTTCAATTTTGCATAGTTGGTAGACATTCCTGCCGATAGGAATAAATCATCCTGATACCTTGTAAAAACTCCTAATTCTCCTTTTAAAATTTCTTTTTTATAGCTTGCCAGTCGATGGTTCTTTTCATAGAGATAAAAAGGTCTTTCATTGTAAGCCAGACGACTAAACAGACCAACTTCATCTGAAATTCCATAATGAAATAGAGAATATAGATCCAGCCCTAAATAATCTCCAATTTTTGCATTGATATTTGTCGTATTTCCAAACTTTCCGATATGATGTAAGGTACTTCCCAAACGAAAAGCTGTCCCATAGTCTTTTTGATAGTGAAAGCCTATTCCTAAGGTATTCTCCGGTATGACTTCTCCGTCCAAAAATAACTCCTTTCCTCTTCGTTCATAGTACACTTTACTGATAAAGGGTAGACGATAGACTCTTAAAATCTTCTGTCTTAATTCTTCCTCTCCTATTTCCTTTCCTATGATGTCGGATAAAAATTCCTCCACCACAATTCTGCTCTTTCCTTCAAAATTAGGAGATAAGTTCAATTTCTCAAAGAAAAGGATTGGAGTCGCTGAAATATTTTTTTCTATGTTTTCCTCCTCTTTTTTTGCTAAAGAAAGAAGAGCTTCCTTTTTTTTCTCGACCGCTTCCTCTCCCAATTTCAAAATTTCTTCTTTTTTTTGAACATCCAAAGCAGAATATTGTTGAATGTCAGGTTCTATCAAAATATGAACCAATTTTTTCTGTTCGGCATGAGAGGAAGAGGATTGAATAGCAATCAATTGATTTAAAACGCTCAAAATGTTGTAATCCAAATTGTCTTTCAATTCATTTCCCACGTCACTTCCAATGACAAGAGTCGCTCCCATCTCTATAACGTCTTGAACCGGAAAATTTCTGGAAATCAAGCCATCTACATAAGAAATTCCTCCAATTTTAACCGGTTCCAATAGAGTGGGAATTGCCATACTTGCCGTCAACACTCGTGCCAAATCTCCGGAAGAAAATGCCTTCGCCTCTCCGCTATTCAAATCTGTCGCAATAATTCGAAGCGGAATAGGAAGTTTATCAAAGTCCTGAATTCCTTCCACAGGTTTCAGAATATCCTTTAGTACCAGATACAAAAACTCGTTACTGGCTAATGCCTTGGGATAAGAAAAATTCAATTTTTTATCATAGTTGACCGTAATAATATCATGTGGATTCCTCTTATAGGCAATATTTTTTACCAAGTCGTTATAATTTAAAGAATTCAAACACTTTTCAATCTCATCCGCAGAATAACCGATAGAGTACAGGCTACCAATGAAAGCTCCTATACTGGTTCCCGTGATATAATCAATGTGAATATGCTCTTTTTCTAAAAATCGCAATAAAGAAAGATGAGCGTAGCCTTTCGCTCCGCCTCCGCTTAGTACTAAACCTATTTTTTGATTTTCTTTTTTGGGATTCTCCATCTCTTTTTCCTTTTCCAACTCTTGCAGACGTTGTTGCAAACTTGCTATCTGTTTCTTAAGATTGGAAATTTCTTCCTCTTTCGAAGAAACTGCCAAAGTATTGAGACTGAAAAGACAATAAGAGAATAAAAAAAAGATCTTTACTTGATGTTTCATATATTTTCCCCGTTTTCTCTTTCATAATTTATTTTCATTATAGCAAGTTTAAAAAAGAAATTCAAGAAATAGAATAACAAGAAACTTGCTTATTTCTTGGAAATATGATATTCTTTTTTTATCAACGTTGCAGTTATTTCGAAAGGAATCCGACCGCAATGCCACCGGTTTTAAACAATGGCAGCTTCACAACTTAAGTTAATAATTGACAAAAATAGTAAAAAATGTTATGATAAATCATAGAAATTTAATTAGAAATGAGGTAAGGAAAATGTTTGAAGATTGGCAAGACAATTTATACGATTCTACGTTCGATTCCATTTTTAATGCTCTTATCGCAGAATACAAGGAAGGAAAATTGGATGTAGAAGAATTGAAAGTAAATATTGCGGAACAACAGCAAATTTTGCTAAATGCTTTTACGGAAGGAGAAGCAAAATCCACGTATTGTAATGCTATGATTGACGCTCATCAATTTGTATTATCTTTAATTACAACCGGTAAAATTGTAAACTACTAATCTCTTTGGGAGGTTTTTATGAAAAAAGTTTTTGTATTATTGGCAAATGGCTTTGAACTGATTGAAGCAATGACTCCCGTCGATGTTCTACGGCGTTGTGGAGCGGAAGTCAATACGGTAAGCACAGGAGAAGATCTTTGGTTGAATTCCTCCAATGGAGTGACTCTGAAAGCGGACATCTACTGGGAAGAAGCTGATTTTGAACAAGGAGATATTTTGATTTTGCCGGGAGGCTATCCCGGTTATGTTCACCTACGAGAAAATAGACTGGTAGTCTCACAGGTGAAAAATTATTTATCTCAAGGAAAATATGTAGCAGCCATCTGTGGTGCTCCTTCTCTTTTTTCCGAGCACGAATTGGCATTACATTATCGATTGACAGGGCATTCCTCCATTCAGGAAGACTTAAAAAAGCAGCATGACTATACAGGAGAAAATACCACAATTGACAGGAATCTAATCACAGGGATTGGAGCCGGACATTCTTTGGAATTTTCGTTTCAAATCGCTTCGCTTCTTTTTGAGAAAGAGATTGTTGAAAAGGTAAAAGAGGGAATGGAGTTATAAAAAAGTAGCAAAAAGAGGGAGCAGTGCAAGTAGAAAATCCCTCTTTTTCGATTCTTAAGCAGAAATAAACTTTATTAAACCTTTTATTAAATTCGAAAAGCTCTATAGTAATTATTATCTTCAAAACCGAATAATCTTAAATCCGTAGAGGTGTATTCTCCCGGAAAGAACAACAAAACTTTCGTATCCTCTAAAATATTTTGTAAATTATTTAAGATAGTATGCGTCCTGACAATAGGAAACACTTTTCCTACTCCAGTAAGAATCATGAAATTTTTTCCTTTACTTTTTTGAGAAATATAACGTAAAATTACTTCTACATTAAAGCTTTTTTTTAATTTTTCATAGAGAAATTGTGTCCCTTTTTGTTCTTCCATGAGAAAAGCTTTTTCCAAAATATTGTCATTTTTCATACTTTCCAATAACAACTCAAACATATCAATCTCTACCACTTGTAGTCTATCTTCTTTTTGAATCTCAGGAAGAAACAAACTGTGAATATACTCTCTAACTTCTAATTCTTCTTTGGGATTATAATCAAAAATATAGAAAGGTACTTCATTTGCCAAGCCTTTGTTGTAATAAAACTCATCACTCTTTACTTTTTGAATTAAGTTTTGGAATCTTATATCTAATTCTTTCATTTTACTCTTTTATCCTCACTTTAATATAACATCAATTTTAATATTTTTGCATTTCCATGCTTTTCTATTTCCTCAATAACAGCCATATCTACCAAGGGTCTTTTTATCAAGTATAGCTCTCCGGAAGGAGATTTCTCTAAAAAGTTAGCTTCCACAAGGAAATTTTTCAATTTATGTATCATTTTATGACACCCGGCATCGGACCATTGTTGAATAATTTCTGACTGCTCTTTTTTTCTCTCCATAAATTCATAAAAGTCATAATTTGTTAATTCAAAATCTAAGAGAAAATATTTTTCTTTTATCACTTCGTCCATAAACTCTGCAAAAAACCTTTCTTGTGAAAGAATGGCGTAAAGATTGATAAATTTTGTTGTAGTATAATCTACTTTCAAAAACAATTCCATCAATTTAGGAGTAAATACTTGCAATCTTTTTTGAATGGTTTGAAATTTTTTATTAAAATTGCTCTCACTGACACAATTTAAGATATCTCGTTCTTGAAAAGCTTGTCTCTTATTTTCCAACTCAGGATGTTGTAATAGAAATTGACAAGCATTTTTTAGTTCCTGTACATAGAAATTTTCTCCTGTAATCGCTCGGTATTTCATAAGCACTCCTTGTTTTTCTATGGTTTAAAAGTCAAATTCAGATGCAATTCCAATTTTGACTTGATATTCTTTTTGATCTAAAATATCTTTTGACTCTGCATCGGTAACTCGTAATATTACCTTCTCATGTTCTCCACTCAAAGTCAAGGAAAAAGAATATTCCGTGTTTTCAGTCTCTGCACATAATAGAATTTTAAATTCATTACTAATACAAATATTCCCATCATACAGAGCTGCAACAACAGTTCTTTCTAATAATTTTTCTTGCGGATTAACAGGCTCTAACTGATATATTGCAAATTTTCTGAAATGAGAAGTAATCTTCTCTCCCATTTCTTTAATGCGAACTCCTACTTTTTTTGCCTTTTTGACCTTAGCCCCTCCACGATAATGAATGCATGGAATAATCATTTCCTGAGGGCTACTTCCTCCATGTACAAATTGCAAACCGCTTCCTCCCACTTTGATTCTTTGATTTTTTTGCGGAAAAACTCCAAAAAAATCTTCAATGGGAATAGTAATACAACCTTTCTCTTCCACTTTTTTTGTAGAAAAAGCATATCGTTTTCCTAAAAGAAAATATTCTTCTTGCAATTCTAATTTATTATACTCTTCAATTTCTTTTCTTTCATATAAAAATCCATGATCACTGCTAATAAAAATATTGACGATTCCAAGACTGGATAAAATTTTTGTCAAAGAAAGAATATCTTGCATTGCCATTTTACAAGCATCAAAAGTTCTATGCTCTGTTTTCGCTTTGTCTCCTATAGCATCAATACTGTCATGATAAAAGTATAGTACTTTTTTTCCTTTGACATAAGCTTCCTGTTCCCCTCTGCTCTTATTTTTAAAAGTATCATAAGAAATAGCAGAAGATTCCAAACAACTTTCTTTTAGAATTTTTTCACGATTTTCTGTAGAAAATGTAGAAATTCCATTGACTGTCATCTTGTTATGAAAAAGATCTATGCTTCGATCTTTTCCGGGAGGCAATAATTGTGTCATGCCCACAGAAGTAATGCTTGGCAAGTTGGTTAATAAAGGAAAAATTCGAATTTCTTTGGCATTTCCTTCTTTTTCTAATTGTCTTGTAATTTCCTCTCCCACTTCATATCGAAGAGCATCAGAAATGATTACAGCAACACGAGTATTCGAATTTTTAATATATCTCTCATAAAAATCCTTCTGTTGTGCTAAAGAATTTCTTTCTTCCAAATGTTCATTCCAAAGAGCTAACAAAACTTCTAAATATTCCACTTCATAAAAATGAGAAATTTTACTATGAAAGGAATCGAAAATAGAAGCAAGTTCCGAACTTTTAATCTGGTCATAAGAATAGTAAAAGTTTCTGTACGCCTGATCAATTTTGTAGTAATGAGCTGTATAATCTTCCAAAATTTTAGAAAGTGTTTTTCTATCTTGGATTTCTAACTGTTCTTTTTCTTTCAATAAATGGGCAACGGAAAGAAGAGTTTCATAGAAATAGAAATACTTTTCTTTCCAGAAACTGTAATGAGAACGTTCTTGAATCCATGATATATATTGGGAATAATCCACAACTCCAAGCTGTAACCGGTCCACCAACTCCTGTAAAATTCTTTTTTCGAAATATTCAAAAGAATTTCCTAATAACATTTTTTCAAATTCCAATTCTTCAATTCTATCTTTCATATTCAATTCCTTTCCTACTTCATAGAAAATTTCTTGAATATGTTTAGAATCGTTTTGATTTTGAAACAAAGAAGAAGTAAAAATAAAAAGTTCATTGGTTTTTCCAAGATAGTAGGATTCCAAATGAATAGAAGGTTTTTGTTGTACTTCTCGATAAAAATGAACTACCACTAAGATTTTTAAAAATTCTTCCCAACTTTCTATGGAAAGATGAAATTTCCTTAAAATTTGTTCATATAAAAAAGAAAGTCCCATCCACTTCTTAATTTGTTCCAATTTACTGGAATCAAATATGATATTTTTTAAAATCTCCTGTAATTCCGCTGTTTTAGCTCCTACAATCACAGCAAGTACGGAAAGCTTTAATTTTTCTTCGCTTGTATGTAAAGGATTTTCTAATAATTTTCTTAGTTTTTCTCTTCTCTCTTTACTTGCAAAAAACTCCGAATATTCTCGAATTGTATCATGAATACCATGATTTTTTCTATCAAATCCAAAATCATCTACTAAGATAGCAGACTTATCCGCTTCAAAAAAATCAGAATAGCTTTCTATATCTAAGAGATAATTTTCATGCTTAGAGGGTCTTGGATTAGCACTATAAATTAAATAATGAGAATCCGTATCCAAAATCTCCAAAGTATATTTTATTTTAAAAAGATTGGTATCAATTTCTTCTCCATTTCGATTGACTCCTTTTTGCAAACGAAGGATTTTTACTTTATCAAGCTGTAATTCCTCTATAATATCTTGAAATGCTTTCTGTCCATCATACCAAAAAAGAATATGTCGTTTTCTAGGGTATGCAGGAATTACTTGAAAGCGTTCTTCCAACATTTCCTTGATTTTTTCTTTTTCCATGCTTTCTTTCCTTTCACGAGTTTTCACCTTCAGTATAGCAAACTTTATATAAAAAAGAAAGAAATTATGAAAAAAGAGAGAATGGAATCTCCCTTTTTAAGCTTTTATGTAAATCTTATTTCAAGTTTTGAATAAAAAAAATCTATTATTTAAAGTTATTTTCTAAAGATTTTTATTAACAATATTAAATTCCAATCTACTTGGATTTAGTCTTTAGTGACTTAGATAATAGTTATGTAAACTATAAAAGTTAAAATTCCAATCTACTTGGATTTAGTCAAATATGCTTCTATATTGCAAATAAGCCATTTTTCGTTAAAATTCCAATCTACTTGGATTTAGTCGTATCATTAATTAAAAACGGATCACTGTTATTCCATAGTTAAAATTCCAATCTACTTGGATTTAGTCAAATATGCTTCTATATTGCAAATAAGCCATTTTTCGTTAAAATTCCAATCTACTTGGATTTAGTCTCGTGTGAAATTAGGGGCGATGTTAGAGGAGTTGCGTTAAAATTCCAATCTACTTGGATTTAGTCTTTTCCGTTTAGTTCCTGACGTTGATTTCCTGAGTTGTTAAAATTCCAATCTACTTGGATTTAGTCCTGTAAAAAAACCAATTTTTTCAGTTGCTTGGTCTGCGTTAAAATTCCAATCTACTTGGATTTAGTCTCGCTTTTCTTATGAGTATAAAACCAATCTTACAAGGGTTAAAATTCCAATCTACTTGGATTTAGTCTAGTGTTACTATTACTCTAATATTTTGAAATATTTATAATAGCCTTATTGTCTATATGAATAAAATTATATCAAAATAATGCCTCAAATACAACTTCAATTATAGAAAAAAGCATAATATTATGCTTTTATACTCTTGTCGACCTAGCATAAATTTTACACTATGAAAGGTCGACAAAAAATTTTTTTAATACTTTACATCAATAGAGTAAGAATAATGAGGAATTAAAGAAATAATTTTTCCATTTGAACTTATCTTTAAAGTATTTTTTTCTATTATTAAAGTTTCTAATACTTTATCACAACATTGTATTGTAATTTCTTTTCCATTTTTAGAAATAAATATCTTATTACTGCCATCGTCTAATATTGATTCAAATTTAAAATTATCACTATTTTTATCTCTTATAAGAAATACTCTTATACTTTCCTCTTTCTTTTTATCTTGATGATTATAAAAAGAAAGATTCAATAATTTTTCTTCACAGTATCTAAATTTTTCAGTTAATTTATCTTTTATATCTCTTGTAATTTCTTTTTTTAAGATTCCTAAAAGATCAGAAATATCACCTGCTATCTTATCTTTGATTTCTTCCATAGAAAGTTTTTTCTTTCCTTGCTTTTCTAAAAATAAAAGTTTTTCTTCCTTTAATCTTCCATAAAAATTATTTTTATCAGAAGAATAGATTTTTTGCAAAGAAAGAATCTTTTCATAAAGTTGAGATTGAGCTTCATGTTCATCTTTAATTTGCTCATTCTTTTTATCTGTTAAATGATACCTATTTCTAAGAATTTCTTCTTTTTCATTCATTTTTTGTTTTTCTGTAGAATTGATGTCTGGAAAAATTTGCTTTAATTGTATAAAAAACATTTTTTCCTTTCTCATATAAAAATCATTCACAAAATTAAAGTCAAAATCAATCTGGTTTTGCAAATTACATTTTTCTATAAATTGAATCATTTTTTGAATTTTAATACTTGGAATTAAAACTTCTTTATTCTCATCAGATTTATTAGTATTGATTTTCATGAAATTATCCAAAAATTTGGAATAATTTAAATGAGAAAGGAAATTTCTAAGATATGCTATTTCAGGTGAAAAAGACTTATCTTTCCTATAATCAATTTTCTTAGAAAGTATTTTATCTAAATCTTTATTTTTTACTAAAACCTCATAAACAACATATAGCAATTGCCCAAAGTTAAGATATCCATCTTTCATTTTGGATTCTAATTCTTTCCGAAATATTTCCAAAGGTTTTCCACTTTTTTCCCTTAAGAAAAATAAAGAGTAAAGTTCAATATCATTAAATAATTTAAATGCAATCTGATAATATTTAAAGACAAATAAAAGAATAGTTTTATTAAACATTCCATTATTTTTCAAAGAAACTTTTTTATTTTTTTCTTCACTCACTTCACTTTTTTGCTCCACTGTAAGATATTTTATATCAATACCTAAATTTTCTCCCAACCACTTCTCTCCGCTCTCTACACTTCCTGTAAGATATTTTATATCGATACCTAAATCTTCAAAATATTGCTTTAATTTTTCATTCGGTACTATAGAATATTTAACAATTTCATATTTTTTAGTATTTTTCTCGAAAAGTCTAATTTTATGATAAAAATAATCCTCTTGCTTTTCTACCGTTTGAGAGACTTGAATATTATTCTGATTTTCATCTATAAAATCAACATTTTTAATATCATAATAGTGTTTTTTTACAAAACCTAAAAAATCCCCTTTTAATTCATACGGTAACAATAAATAGGTTAATAAATAAAATTTAAATAAATTATTTTTAGTTTCCGGCAACAACCAATCCTCTTCTTCTGTTTTTTGTATTATTTTTTGCATTTTTTCTAAATTAAATTTTTCTTTTTCCTCCTCTTTCAGAAAAGAAGTTAAATATTTTTCCCCATTTTTATGATATTGGATAATTTTTTCTTGATTGGAGGCATCAAATTCATCTTTGAATTTAGAAATATTTCCATCAAATTCACAAAATAAGAAACCAAAAGCTATTTTCATTTTGTATTCAAGCCGAAATAAAGAATTTTTCTTAGTAATTTCTTCCATTTCTTGTTTTAACTTAAGAAGTTGCCGATTAATTTTTGTAATTTCTTCTCTTAGTAATTTTTTCTCTTTAGAACTTCCCAAAAGTTCAGTATACTCATTTACCAGATTTTTTCGTTCATTATATTTTGTTTTATAATTACGAGAACTATGAATATCCCAAAAATAAGCTTCCTTAGTGTCTTCTGAGTTGATGTTACGAAAATGAGCTTTCATAGAGTCTAATTTTTTCTTTAATTTTTCATTTTTCTTTTCAGATTCAGAAATACGTTTTTCTAAAAACTCCATTTCACTTTGAAATTTTTCATTTATTATTTGTTTGAATACTGTATTTTCTTCTCCGTCGGACACAAAGAAATCATTGATAAACTTATTAAAACCATTTTTCTGTTCACATAAGGCATCATAAATTTGATACAATGTTTTTGCCTTTTTTGTTTTTTGTAATACAAATAAAGTATCACCATCTTCTAAATAATTAACTTTATTATTCAATTTCATCTTTCGTATTAAAGGTAAACTTTTAAACAAATCCAAATTCAAATCTTTCATTAAATCATCATTTTTTTTATTCTCAAACAAATTTTCAAAATATTGATAATCATAGTGCATCAAAGAATGTCTTAGTTTACTATAAAGTTTTATAATTTTTTCACAATCTTCCGTCAAAGACTTCTCTGAAAGCTCCTTTATTCTTTCTTGTTGTAATTTTTTTATTATAGTTCTATAGAAAGCTCCCTTTTTAAATTCTTTCCTCAAGAGCTTTTCCTTTTCCTCAATTTGATTCTTAAGAGAAGAATTATAATTCTCAGTAGATTGAATTAATTTATTTTTAAAGTTTTCTCTGACTTTTTCCTTTCTAACATCATTATCTTTCAAATGCCATATTTCTTCTGTTTCATTATCTTTACCTTTAATTCCTTCACATAAGAAACTATTAATAGAGGCAAAATATAATAACATATTAGAACGATAAGTCAAAAACCTTTTTATTTTATAAATTTTTATAGAATCTACTTCCTCCATAGGACAATTTGCTAGCAGAGAATAATTTTTCGCTACTTTTTCTTCTATCAATTTTCTTTCTGTCATGGATTTTTCTCTTCTTGCACTTCTTCTTCCATCTTTTAAGATAGTAGAATTCATCAAATCTTCAATTTCAGCTTCCACTACTCTAGGATTTTTTTCTGATATTTTTAAAGTAATTTTATAATTTCGAATCATATTATCTGGAGTTTGTGAAAAAATATCTTTTTTTACAATTTCCACAGAAGATTTATTTTTAAAATGATACTTTTCTTCTCCGTCAAATAAGAAACTATATCGATATTTTTCTCTCGCTTTTTCAATAATGCTTTTAATAAAAATATCATTGTTTACAATTTCTGTTTTTATAATAAAAGTGTCTAATTGTGCCTGTTTTCTATATCGCACTTTTAATTCTTTGATTCCTTTTGTATCATAGTTGGATATAATAATTTTAATAATAGAATTTCTGTTCTGTCTTCTAAATTTTTCCATTCTATTTTCCTCCTCTAAATATACTATATCTTCTTCAAAATACTTCCCAATTTTTCATAATTGACTTTTACTCCATCATCCAAGTCCAAAGAAATTCTTTGTTCTGCAATATGTTTCACTTTATTTGCATAGTCTTTCAACTCTTTCAGAATATCATGTAATTCTTTCACTTTCTTTTGAGCATCTTTTTTTTCTTTTGGAGTAGAAATCTCATCAGAAGCAATTTTACTATAATGAGCTTCCTGTTGTTCCATAAACTCTTGGTAAGGAAGTAAATAATCACTTCGCATTCGTGCTATGGTATCTTTTTCATAGCGATGTAAATAGATGAGAGCAGAAAATCCATTTTTCTTTCCACTATGTAACATCCAATAAATTGGTCTTTTTTGATAACGTTGGCAATGGTCTGTGTAAAAATCTTTGATAAAGTAATTTCGTAATACTTCCTCATGAGATTCTCCCGCTTTCTTTCCTAAAACTTCTGTAATAAATTCTAGATTTTCCGCTAAATGTTCCTTTCCATAGGCAGCAGAAATAAAAGCAATCACACGACTTACAACATCATTTTCAAATCGTTCTTCTGTTGTTACGGAAAGAATCCCAAATTCTTCCGGGAAAAAACTAGGATTTAAAATTTCATGGCGAATTGCTCCATTCACTCCACTCACTGTTATTTTATTAGAACTCATAGTTAACACATCATCACTATTTGCCATAATCAAACCGGGCTTGTCCAAAGAATATCTCCCCATAATGCAACCTATTGCATAGGACAAAAATTGTTTTACCAACTCTAACGAATGAAATTCCAATCTTACTCCACGATTTTCCAAATATCCGCAAGAAGCAGCACTATCTGTATTCTCTACAATGGAAGCTTCTTTCTTCAATAAAGTAATGTCAGAGAAATCTACTTTTTCATCCATTTCTTCTTGTAAGCTATAACTTTCCAATAAAATACGATTCAAATCTTCCTCAGAAGAATGTACACTAAAAAATTTACTCTCCCAATAAGTACAATATTTTTTATATGCTTTGGATAGATTTTCTCCGTTTAACAATGTCAATCTCTCAAAATCCCATGAAGTTTCTCGAGATGCCCACTCCTCAAAAGAAATCCAAAGAATTAAGCTAACCAATTGCTCAAATAAAGGATTTTGTATATTTGCAACAGGTAAATTAAGAATATCTCCAATTTGTAAATTAATTGTTGGGTTTATTAGTTTTGTTAATTTAGAATAAATTTTTGTATTTAATATTCCTAAATACGTAAGAAACTTATCCTCAATAAAATAGCTCATTCCACTAACATCATAAATAAACCCTTCAGGATAGAAACGAAACGATGAGCCTGAAGAAGTAATTAACCCCCAAGAAATTGATTTTTTAAAATAATATTCTGTATTTTGTGGTCTTGATCTTAATTTCCCATTGGTATCACAGAAATGTTTAATCTCATATCCATCTCTTTCCCAATTCACAACATACTCTTGATTTCCATACCATTTTCTTTTTTCTCCGCCCTTGTTATAAGGAAACCATTTCTTTTTACTTTTTAAGGCTTCTTCGGAATTTTGCATACCAAAACCTATTTTATTAAAATTAATTTCATGCCAAAGTCTAACAAATTTATTATTATCTCCTGTTTGTAATCCTACTTTTGCATCTCCAACTTCTCCTAATTTTTTTTCTTTCTCAAAAATCTCCCTAATTCTATCACTCACCCAATACGCAATGGGACTTCCCGGAATTTTTGTAAAGTCTTTTTGATTGGCTTGATACCTCCAAGTACAATTTTCATTTTGAATAGCTTCCAATGTCTTAATAGGTTGATTTTTGACCCCTTTAAAGTCTGAAAGTTTAATATATTCCCCTATTTTTTTTATTACAGTATTTTGTAATATAAAAGTACAAATAGGAACTGTTGCATCTTCAAATCCGGAATATTCTAATTGTACTAAACTGATAATTGTTTTACTATGGATAAAAAGTGTTCTCAATTCCTCATAGGATTTAATAAACATCCAAACAAAGGGTGACATAAACCCTAAGTATCCTTTTTCTGTTGTCATTTCACAACATTTTATAAAAAAAACGGAAAATAAATCTGTTTTCACATTGGGATAGTATTTTTCAATATATGTTTTCAATTTAGGATTCATCCTTGCATTTCCCATATAAGGAGGATTGGTAATGACAACATCATATTTTTGTATCATAATCTTGTATTGTCGGATAATATGTTCTAATCGTTCTAAGTCTTCTTCTAAATCTCCTTCTAAGAATTCATTATTATTTAACAGAGAAAATTGTCCTTGATTTTGAATCTTTTCTTGCAACTTGTGATATTCCTCTTGCAGTATACTTTCTTCGAAAGAATCTATTTTTAGAATACTTCCATATTCTTTCGTATCTTCAAAGCCTTTTAACAAGTCTTGTAAAGTAGGACATTCTTCTAACATTGTATACATTCTTTTGGAAATAGCATTGCTTTCTTGTAAAGAAATGACAGGCATTTCAAAATTTTCTTCTCGTTCCAAAACTTGAAACAATCTTGGAAATTTCTCTTTTCCTTTCATAAGCAATGCAAAAGCAGCAAGTTGTCCGGCTCTATCATCTATTTCCAATCCATACAAATTGTTTTGTAAAATAGAAAGAACCGACTCTTTTTTGCTCCAACCCAATTCTTGATACACATCAAAAAGAATATCAAAAGCATAGGTTAACATATGTCCACTACCCATTGCAGGATCTAAAATTTTGAGACTTTCTATTTGCATTTTTTCATTCTTGGATACTATTTCAGGAGCTATATAATATTGCCATTTTTTGATAATATCCTTAGAAATTGAAAACTGTTCTTCTGCTAATCTTCCCACAGTGTTATCCACAATATATCGCACAATCCAATCTGGGGTAAATAATTGTGTCGCTGCCGGAATAAATTCTCTTTTAATTTTAGATTTTTTCATACTACCATCATACACAACTTCTCTTCGTTCAGAGTTATAATATTGATACAACCAACCTAAAATTTCTACCGGAATACTTTGGTCTTCTTCCTGTATTTCAAGTAAAATGACTTGCAATTTTTTTAGAACAGAATCCTGCATCAATAAGCCGCTTGGAAACAAAATATCTGCATACTTTCCTTTTTTTGAGAATAGAAAAGGCATAATTTTAGAAAGTTCCTCACATTTTTCTTCCATCAAAATAGAATAAAGTGTTTCCAAAGAGTCTGAAGTATTTTTATCTCGTAGCTGATGAAGTTCTTCCTGCTTTTCTAAAGGCATCTTTTGAAAAAAATCAGCTTGAAAGTATTCATCCAGAATATCCGGTTCCCCTTTATTTCCTTTCGAAAAAATCATATGCTCTGTAAAACAATCATGAAGTTCCATATAAGCTAAAGCTGTCAAACGATTAAACCAAAGATAGGCACTTTCTTCTACCAATTCTTCATATCCTAAAGAATGATATTTTACAAGAAGATGTTGATAACTGGATTTAGAATATAGTTTCCCATAGATTTCTACCTGAGATCCCATATCTTTTCCTTCTTCTATTTTCTTTTCTTCGATTCCTAGTCGTTTTAATTGAGCTTTTGTTTTCTCTCTCAATTCCTGTCTTGCTTCTATGGCAAATTTTTTCAAATTGCTTTTATTCATTCTCTCCTCCCACAAGTTCTATTTTCTTTTCCTTTGACTATCATTTGGGTGTCATTTTAGGTGTCACTTTGAGTGTCACATTTCTATTGTATATCCACAATCTTATTTTCTCGTATTGCTTGTAACATTTTTTCTTTTAAACTTTGTATTTCATTTTCCAGTTTTGAAATATATTCCTCCACAGCTTCTATGGTTTCAATATTGGATTTTTCCGCAACTCGGATTTTACGGAATTGTACTCTCTCTTTTTTCTTCGCTCGTCCGTTTCCTTGTAGGATAAATCCCTCTTGATCTTTTTTTGCCTTTTGAATTAATTGTTCCAATTGATCCACATCATTGGATTTTGCTTCTTCTTGATAAGCATGGAAGGTGTTTCTAATATCTTCCACTAATTCTTTGACATCTGTCTTATCTTCTGTCACTTCAAAAGCAGCTTTTTCAAAACTTCGTAATTCTTCTTGAATATTTTTTCGATATTCCATTTCGATAGAAGACAATACTTTATTCCAGTCACTCAGACTGAAAAAAATAGAAAGATCATCTGTTTTTTCTATTTTATTCTTAAATGCCTTTAATTTTTCTATCGTTTTTTCTAACATAGCATCTCGTTCTTGAAAAAGGATTGAAAATTCTTTTGCTTTTTCTTCTATTCTTTGAAGAAGCATATTCTTTTCTTCTAAGATTAACTTTTCTTCTTCCACTTGTATTTCTTCTAATAAGGCATCAATATGTTTAATTTGATTATATGGGCTCTTATTTGTTAAAATATCCACTAAATCTTGATATGGCTTCGTTTCTTGAATACTTCCGATCACAGCTTCATATTCTTTTATCTTCTTTCTTTTTTCCAATCCTTCATCAAATTTCTTCTTTTTGGAAGAACGAAAGAAATCAAGTACGACTCCTTGATTATCATAAGCTTCCAACAATTCTTCTTCCATTTCTAAGAAATGTTTCAATAATTTTTCCGTTTTTTCTTTGGAAAACAGAATCTCTTCCAATAAGTCAATCCATTCTTGTAATTCTTTTTTTCCGGGATATACCCCACTTTCACATTCTCTACTATACATTTTAGGCAAATCTATTTTTTTCTTTAAAATTTCCAAGATGTCTTTTTTTGGCTGATCCACGGAAACTTCTTTTTCCGGTCCAAATAATTTTTTCAAAAGATTATTTACCTTTTGAAGAAGTTCGGTATCAATTTCTTCTCTAAGACTAATCACAAGTCTTTCTTCCGTTTTGGATTGAGATTTCACAAGAAGAATCTTTAATTCTTCTGCATTATGAATAGGATTTTTAGACTCTTCTATTTGAATTTGCTTATATATCCATAATTCTGCAACCAAGCCATGAATAGAAAATATTTCCCATCCATAAGGTTTCTTTGAAAAATATTCCACAATATGTTTCAAGGTAATCACATTTCCTCGACTCGTATGTAAAGTAATGTAGGTCAAAATTTCCTGTAATGCTTCATAATTAGGGTTTGTACTCATATCTTTTTTGATATCAAATAAATTGGTTCCGGCATCGTATTCATAACTTAATACATTTCTAATCTCTGATTCATAATAAGGTTTTTGTATCAATTTTGCTTTATTAAAGCGATGTCTTGCCACAGCTTTTAAAGCTTCTGCAATACGTTTATCCGCTTGTGTAGTCGTAATGTTTACTTTTTGACCTTGAATGTAGATTTCCGCTTCCGACAACATTCTTTCCACTTCACTTTGTATTCTTTGTTTTCTCTTCGAATTTTCTTGTTGTTTCATTTGTAAAATTTGATGGACAACTTCTCTAATGCTTCCTCGCAATGTTTTTTGTACATAGGAAGCTATTCTCAGAGATTGTTGAATTTCTTTCCAATATGTCATTTCTTCAGGAAGTCGAAGAATTAAATCATAGCCATCACGATATCCAAGAATGGCAATATTATCATATTCGTCCGATCTGGGAGTTAAAATGAGAATATCCAATTGCCCTCCTATTTTTCCAAAAGGAATTTCATCAATTTTTTGACTAAAATTATATTTATTTTTCGTATCTTCCATAGTCACTGTCGGACTTGTAAAAATTTGTCCGAAAATATAGGTGTTCAATTCCTTATAGACATCCTGTTCATTAATGAGTTCTTGATTGATTTCTTTGTTGATGTCTTGCTCTTCATTCGTTAGGAAATAGTATCCCTCTCCATCTTTCTGAATTAAAACTTGTTGTTCTAATTTTCCCAAAGCTTTTTTTATTTTTTCTTCCAACGCCAAACGATCGCAATCCACAGAATCCACCATAAAGCTCACTAAATTATTGATATTTGGAGTGATTCCTTTAATCCCTTTTAATAAAAATAGAAGTTTCAACACTTCTAAGCCAAATTCATCAATGCCTCTTTCATTTTTAGCATGAATAAAGGGTCTTCTTACATTATCTTCCAAAAATTGTTCAATCGATTGATAAAAATATTGAAAAGGAACAAGCGAACCCACTTCCATATCTTTTACACGAATTCCTGCTTCTTGGAAAGAACTTAAAAGGGAACGTTCTCCTCGTGACATATGTTGTCCGGAATATCCCATATTTCTGACTTTTTCAAAAACTTTTTGTAATAGATTAAACTGGTATCCTACAAAAGGATAGCTTTCAGCAAAATCTTTTCTGTCTTCAAAAAGAGCTAGCGTCATTCCCGTTTTATCAAAAGTAATTGCATTTTCAATATAAATTCTCGTTTTGTCATATAGACTTTCTAATTCTTCCTGTTGTAACTGTTTCTTTTCTAATAGTCTTTTTTTAATAACTTCATCAATATTTGCACTGGATAGAGGCAACATTGTCTTAAATCTATCTTGTATTTTTGAAAAATCATTACTTCTTTCTCGAGCTTTTCCTAAAATATTTCCTAAATCCTGTTGTGAAGTTACTCCTACCCAAATTCTTCCTTTGAATTTTACTCCCAAGGTTTCCACTAAAGTTTGAAGATTTAACATCAATTGAGAGTTTTCTCCAATATATTGTCCTATTTCATCCACTAAGAAAACAATTCGATGCTCTTTAGATTGTTTTTTTAAGTATTGTTCCAATAAATCGGCTAAGCTTTCTGCACTAATTGAAATATCACTTTCTTTTTCTAGCCATCGGATAGCAGCTTCTCGACTCATAATCTCCAATTTTTCTATAGTATCTAAGAAGTCATCCGCATCGAAGTCCAAATTTCTATATTCTTCCTTCCAAATTTTTCCACTGATTTCTGCAAATGTTTTCTGAAAAATTTCAAACTTTCCTTTTTCCCATAACATTCTCTCAAAATCTGCAATTTTGATATTATCTCTCGAAAATCCTAAATATTCATTGAATTTCTTCAAAAAAGCAATGGGAATAGTGTCTTTATTTTGTTGCGTATTTTGATCACTTACATTATCAATATTAAATAGAATAACGTCTGTAGGAACTTCCGCAGCTTTTTCAATATTTTTTTGTAAAATAGCATCCTGTATTTTTTCTTCAAAAAAATCAATTACTTTTTTTCCTTGATATTCTTTATTTTCTAAAATACGACCAATCATTTTCAAAAAATGAGATTTCCCGGAGCCAAAGAAACCCGAAATCCAAACTCCAATGTCTTCCGTGGGAGATTGTAACGAATCCACATAGCGATTGAAAAAGATGTTTAAATACTTCTGAATTTCTTCTGTCACAACATATTCGCTCAGTTCTGTGACAATAACATCTTCTTCTTTACTATCTGCTTTGATCACTCCATTGATTTTCCTTGTAATATCTTTTTGAAAAGTGCTTTGTATTAAACAATTCTTCATCAAACTTCTCTCCTTTATCTTTTTTATGTCATTATATCATATGTTTTTTTTTAAATCAGTGCATTTTTTAAAAATAGAAATAATCATTTCTATGTCTTTTCAAAAATATTCCCTTCCCATATTTATAAAATTAAAAGCCATAAAATACAATCCCGAATACAGCAGACAGCATGATTAAATTCATACTGGAAAGTTTCTTTCCTACTATCTTTTGTGGTAAAAAGCTTAAAAGGAACAAAAACAATACGAGTAATAATGCACGAATATCCAATTTTTTCTCGCCATGAAGTCCCGTATTTGTCAATATCATATACATTCCTGTTGCAAATATAATTCCAATCATACAGGGTTTCACACCTCGAAGTATGGCACGAACATATTTGTTTTCCAACATATTTTTTAATACAATCATAAGAAGAAGAACCATGAAAAAGGAGGGAAGAATCACCGCAATTGTTGAAAGAACTGCACCCCAAAAACCGGCTTGACTGCTTCCTATGTAAGTAGCTAAATTTACCATGATAGGTCCCGGTGTACTCTCGCTGACTGCAATCATATAAGTCAATTCTTCTTCCGTCAACCAAGCATAGGAGAGAACAATCTCTCGAATGAGTGGAATGGCACCATAAGCACCGCCAAATGCAAAGCATCCCACCTTCAGAAAGCCAATCACTAAGTTGATATAAATCATTTTTTATCCCCTCTTTTCCCTCTCTTATTCTCTGTTATCAACATAAAAACCAAACTGAAAACACCGAAAAACAACATTAAAAGAACAGAGGAAATCCTAAGAGAAAATAAGAAAATCAGTAACATCATCATAGCGGCACAGAACACAATTCCCCGAGATAATTTATTTTTCGGCATTTTCTTTAGCATCGTAACAGCAGCATTGAGAATAAGAATTCCTACATAAATTTTAATCCCTTTCAAAGCATGAGCAATCCATTGAATCTTCAAAAAATTGTCAAAAAAGATAGAAATAATAAAAATGACAATAAAAGAAGGAAACACCATTCCAAGAGTCGAAATGACAGCACCGATAAGACCGGCTTGTTTATATCCGATAAAAGTTGCACAATTGATTGCAATAGGACCGGGAGTAGATTCTGCAATCACAGTTACATTCATCATATCTTCATGACTAATCCATTTCTTTTTCTCTATACAATTTTCTTCAATGAAAGAAATCATGGCATAACCGCCACCGAAAGTAAAAAAACCTATTTTACAAAAAGTAATAAATAATTCTAAGAGCAGTTTCATGATATCCCCTCCCTTATATACTTTTCCATACTATGTAAAACCCAAAAAATAAGGGGGATTTTTACGTCCCCCTTCCCTTTCATTTCCTAAATCTCATGAATATGAATATTTTGCGTTCTGTCCGGTCCCACAGACACCACAGAAATCTTACATTTTACAATTTCTTCAATTCTCTTCAAATATTTCTTACAATTTTCAGGGAGATCTTCATACTTTTGTACCTTCGTAATGTCTTCATCCCAGCCGTCCAATTCTTCATAAATCGGTTTTGCTCTATATAGCAGGTCGGTATTTGCCGGAACGCTTTCATATCTTTCTCCGTCAATTTCATAGGCAGTACAAATTTTCAATTTTCCCAAGCCGCTCAACACGTCAATTTTAGTGATAACAATGTCTGTCAATCCGTTGATCATCGTAGCATATCTTCCCACAACCAAGTCCAGCCATCCGCATCTTCTCGGTCTTCCGGTAACCGCTCCGTATTCTCCTCCGATTTGTCTCACTTTTTCTCCAAATTCTCCCAATAGTTCCGTTACAAAAGGTCCTTCTCCCACTCGAGTGGTATAGGCTTTCATCACACCGATTCCCTTATCAATTTTTCTTGGAGAAACTCCGGCTCCTGTCGTAACTCCCCCCGTTGTTGGAGAAGAAGAAGTGACATAAGGATAGGTTCCATAGTTGATGTCCAACATCATCGCCTGTGCCCCTTCGAAGAGCACCAATTTATTTTCATCCAAAGCTTTGTTTACGATAGGAATCGTATCCTTGATTCTATGTTTAATTTTTTCAATATATCCTTTGTAGTCTGCTAAAATTTTATCATAATCCAAAGGTTCTACTCCATAGATTTTGGTAAAAATTTCATTTTTCATTGCTAAATTTCTTTTTAATTTTTCTTCAAATTGAGGCATATCCAACAAATCGGCCATTCGAATTCCATAACGACTGATTTTATCTTCATAACAAGGTCCGATTCCTTTTTTGGTAGTTCCTATTTTTAGTCCGCCCTCTTTTGCTTCTCGAAGTTCGTCCAATTTTACATGATATGGCATAATGACTTGAGCTCTGTCACTGATAATCACATGATCCGTTTTCGCTCCTCTCGTTTCCAAAGAAGCCAACTCTTCCAATAAGACTTTCGGATCGACAACGACTCCCGGTCCTATCACACAAGTTCCTCCATGCAATACTCCGGAAGGTAATAATTTCAAAATAAATTTTTCTCCGTTTACCACCACGGTATGCCCTGCATTATTTCCCCCTTGAAAACGTACCACATAATCCGCTCTATCCGCTAAAACGTCAATGATTTTTCCTTTTCCTTCGTCTCCCCATTGAGTTCCCACTACCACATATCCTGCCATGCTATAGCCTCCTATTTTACTTTTTGAATTTCTATATAGTTAATATTTTTATTATGCTTGTATAAAAAAAGATGTTCAAATTCTGTTTTAATATTGTTTTCCGCCTTTTCGCTTTGATGTAAATCGGAAGTATGATAAATCACTTGATAATGTTCCAAACTACCCACCAATGCCAAAACATCTTGATAGTATTGATCATGATCCGTTTTAAAAAACAGGACTCCCCCTACTTTTAAGATGGAATCTAAAGAAGAGAACAACTTTTCTTGAATCATCCGATTCTTTTCATTTCCTTCCCAAGGATCCGGAAAATTGATGTATAAGCCTGACAACTCTTCTTTTCCTAAAAACTCTGACAATTCTTCTCCACGTCTTCTCAAAAATACCACATTGTTCAAGCTTTCTTTTTGACATTTGGAAGCAGCTAAACACAAACGTTTAAATCGAAGTTCCAAACCGATAAAGTTGCGTTCCGGATGTCTTTTCGCAATTTCTTTGGTAAAATTTCCGCTTCCTGTGCCAATCTCCAAATAAATCGGATTTTCATTTTTAAAGAATTCTTTCCACTTCCCCTTATAATCATTCATCATTTTCTTTTTAAAGAGAATATAATCGGGAAAATCCAACAATCTTAACATATAAGGATTGTAATTATTTCTCGGTTTCTTGAAAAAATAACTCCATAATTCTTCTATTTCTTTTTCTTTATGTTCCATTGAGCCTCTCTTTCTAAAATTTTCTTTCCAACCTCTTTGTTTTCTTGTAAAAAGTTTCTCACTTCTTCTCGTATGCTTTGAGATTGTTTTTCTATCTTATCAATAGCTTCTACTATTTCTTCCGAATTTCTTACCTGATAGCCGATTCCTCTCTCCAAAACAGTTTTGGCGATTTCTTTCACATTTTGAGTATACGGTCCGAAGATAGGAGTTTTTTCATAGGATAAGGGTTCCAATAGACTATGTCCCCCGATATCCACTAAAGTCGCTCCGACAAAGGTAACGTCCGCAATAGAATACAGTTTTCGCAGTACTCCCATCCTATCTACCAACAATACGGAAAATTCCTCTTCCCTCTTAAAATCACTATACTTTTGATAGGAAATCTTTCTTTCCTGTAATACTGTTTCCACTTCCGGAACTCTTTCCAAATGTCTGGGTACCAATACTAACCTATAGTTCTTTAGCTTTTGAAATGCATCCAAGAGAATATCATACTCTCCCGTTCTGGTGCTTCCTGCCACCCAGACACGATGAGCTTGAAGACAAAATTCTCGACGATATGCTTCCCGTTCCTCTTCAGAATAGCTTGGCATGGGAATATCAAATTTCAGATTTCCTACCGTGTAACAATCTTCCTTCTTTGCTCCCAGACTGATGTAACGCTTTTTATCTTCCTCAGTTTGCACATAAAAACTTTCTATTTTCTGTAACACTGCTTTTAATAGAAATTTTATTTTTTGATAACGTCGAAAACTTTTGCCGGAAATTCTACCATTGACCACAACCACTCTCGCCTCTTGATGACAAAAAGTGATGAGATTGGGCCAAAGCTCCGTTTCGATAAGGTATAAATTTTGCAAGGAAATCTTATCCAAAATCTTCTGAATGGATGTTTTATCATCCAAAGGAAAATATAGAATATGAACTCTTTCCTCTTTTCCATATTTTTGTAGAGACGTTTCTCTTCCGGTATCCGTAAATACCGTTAATAAAATATCTCCCTCGAAGTTTTCCAAACAGGTTTGTAAAAATTGTTCCAACAAATTGACTTCTCCAACGGAAGAAGCATGTATCCAAATATGAATATTTTTAGATAAAGCGTTATAATTTTGCAAAAGTCTGCTACGAATAAACTCTTTTTGTTTTCGACTTCCTAAAATAGAAATCATAGTCAAAAGAAATCTATGACATCGAGAATACATTTACCTCACCTATCTTTTTTGATCAATTTCTTTGGAAACTCTTGCGACAACTTCATCAATACTCATAGTACTGCTGTCGATTTCAATCGCATCTTCCGCCTTTCGTAAAGGACTTTCTTTTCTTGTGGAATCAATATGATCTCTTTCCTGAATAGACTGAAGAACTTCTTCATAGGAAATTCTTTCTCCCTTTGCCTGATATTCTAAAAATCTTCGCTTTGCTCTTTCTTCTGCGGAAGCTAAGAGAAAAATTTTCACATTCGCCTCGGGAAAGACTACAGTTCCTATGTCTCTTCCGTCCAAAATGACTTCTTTCCCTTTTGCAATTTCTCTCTGCAAATATACCAATTGCTCTCGAACCGCTTTCAAAGCTGCAATCTCGGAAACATGGGAGCTCACTTTCGGTCCTCGTATTTCTTCGGAAACATCCTGTCCATTGACAAAAAAAGTTTCCTCCTTCATATCTAACCGTACCCCTTGCAAAGCTTTCCGACAAACTTCTTCCTTATTCCAAGCAATGGAATGTTCCAAGAAAAACCAAGTGATCATTCGATACATTGCTCCCGTATCCACATAAGTAAAATGATACTGCTTTGCAATCTCTTTTGCAATGGTACTTTTTCCACTTCCTGCAGGTCCGTCTAAAGCTACAATAAACTCTTTCATCTTTCCTCCTAAGCTCGTATTGCCAAAGCTCTCCATTCCCCTTTTGCTAAGACTTTCTCTACCTTCATTCCTGCCCCTTCCACGGCAGCTATGACTTCATTCACTTTGTCCTCAATAATTCCTGAAAAAATAATTTTTCCTCCTGTTTTAACCACGGAAGAAATATCTTTTAGCAGTAACAACAAAACATCTGCTAAAATATTGGCTACTACGACATCGTAAGATTTTGTTTCAATCTTTTCAATTAAATTTCCATGCAATACTTCATATTTTTCTTTAGGAACGGCATTCAATTCCAAATTTTCATGGGCAACTTCCACAGCCAATTCATCAATATCCACTCCGCAGACAAACCTTGCCCCCAACTTCTCCGCCACAATCATCAAAATTCCGGAACCCGTTCCGACATCCAATACGGTTTCTCCCACTTTTATCTTTTCTTCCATCAGATCAACACAAAGAGAGGTAGTAGGATGGGAGCCTGTTCCGAAAGCTCTTCCCGGATCCAGTTCAATCACCTTTTCTCCCTCTGCCGCCTCATACTCTCTCCAAGTCGGTTTTACTACAAATTGGGAAGAAATTTTCTCAGGATATAGATATTTTTTCCAACTGTTTTGATAATCTTCTTCCTCATGTTCATAAAAATCAATGCTATATACGACTTCTTCATCCTGTCCAAATTTTTCTTCAAACACCTGTATTAAAGTTTCCTGTCGTTTCTTGGCATAAAAATTCATTGGAAAATAAGCGGATACCGAATGATTTCTCATCAAAAAACTACTTTCCTCTCTATAGTAATCCAAAGGATGTTTCTTTTCCAAAGGCTCTTCTATCTGCAAGCCTGTCACTCCAAACTCATAAAAAATATCACAAATTTGCTTTTGGTATTTTTGAATCTCGTCGCTTTCAAAAATAACTTTTACTTCCACTACTTTCATTCTTCTCTCCAAGCAATTCTTTCGATTTGTACTGTTTTTCCATTTTCCTCATCAATGTCCAAGACAATTCCGTGTAACATTTCATTTCCTTCCGCTACTTCAAAACGCTGCGGCAAAGCTGTTAAAAATTTAGGAAGAATACATTCCACTTTCATTCCAATCACACCGTTTTCAGAACCTGTCATTCCCACATCCGTGATATAGGAAGTTCCCTGCGGTAAAATTTTCTCATCTGCCGTTTGAATGTGGGTATGAGTTCCATAGACGGTAGACACTTTTCCATCTAAAAACCAACCCAAAGCAATTTTTTCGGAACTTGCCTCCGCATGAAAGTCTACAATGATAATATTTGTTTCTTCTTGTATTTCTGAAAGAACTTTTTCCGCCACTCGAAACGGACAATCCGTAGCCGGCATAAATACTCTCCCCTGTAAGGATAGAACAGCTACTTTCTTTCCTTTTTTACTTGGTAAAATGGAATATCCCAATCCGGGAACTCCTTCCGGATAATTACAAGGCCGAATCACTCGATTGCTCTGATTTAAAAAGGTATAGAATTCTTTCTTATCCCAAGTATGATTTCCTCCCGTAATGATGTCAATTCCCCAAGACAAAAATTCCACTGCAATTTTTTCCGTAATTCCGAAACCGGCAGCTGCATTTTCTCCATTGACAATGATGAAATCATAATTTTCTTTATACTTTTCTAAATACGATTTTAAAGTCTTTCTTCCCGGTCGTCCAACGATATCCCCGACTACCAATATTTTCATCTCAATTCTCTCTTTCTTCTTTTTCATTCGTTACCTTATCATTATATCAAATCTTTCATAGAATTACTAGTATATTCCAAAAAGAAAAAGGAGCTCGTCTGAACACGAAGACTCCTCTTTTCTTTCTATGGCTCAAAATTTATTTTGCTTTTTTGCTTCCTTTTTTTGCTTTTTTTTCTATAACATTTACTTTTTCAGCCAATGCTTTTCCGGCTTTAAATCTTACCACTTTTTTAGCAGGTACATCCATTTTTTCTTTTGTTCTAGGATTTACACAAGTTCTTGCTTCTCGAACTGAAGTTTCAAACTTTCCGAATCCCATAAAAGCAACTCCGTCCCCGGCAACCAAAGTTTCTTCTACTGTGTTCAAGAAAGCTGCTACCAATTTCTCTGCTTCTGTTTTTGTTTTCAATTCAGCGTTTTTTGCAAATAGTGCGATAAAATCTTTTTTATTCATCTTTTCCCTCCTAAATTTATTCTTGTTATCCTTACAATAGCATTTTTTCATGGAAAATTCAATAGTTTTTTGGAGTTTTTTCACATTCTTCTCTTTTTTCTTTTTTTAAAATATGTTAAAATAAACGAGATAAAATATATAAAAAATCAAGAAGGGAATCAAGATGCATCAAACAATAGAAAAAAATGGTTCTTCTCCAACATTTTGGAGAACAATGAAACCACAATTTTCCTTGTATGCCAAGGGGGCAAAGGAAGTTTGCCTGGAATTTTATCAAAATCCTGAAGATAAAACTCCAAATAAAAAGATTGTATTAGATACAAAAAAAAACAGAACAGGAGATTATTGGTATTTTGAAGATAGCAGTATAACGGAAGGAAGCTTGTATCGTTGGAATATTGACGGAATTAGTATTTTAGATCCTCTTGCACTTTCCTATACGGGAAATATGCCGGTAGAAGAAAAAAAATCTATCTTCCTCTTACATCAACAAAAGCCTGTCAAAAGATTATCCATTCCGGATAAAGATAGACTTATCTATGAAGTACATATAGGATTTTTTTCAGAAAAACGAAGTTATAGCTCTTTTATTGAAAAAATTCCCTATTTAAAAGAATTGGGAATCAATACCGTGGAATTTCTTCCCATTTACGAATGGGATGATTATACCGGGAATCTTCATCCGGATGCCAGTCCCATCAAAAATGCTTGGGGCTACAATCCTATCAATTTTTTTGCCGCAACAAAGAAATACTCCTCTTCCAAAGAAGCCGCTTCATTTTCGGAAAAAGAAGAATTTCATCATTTGGTAGAAGTTCTCCATGAAAATGGGATTGAAGTCCTGTTGGATGTGGTTTACAATCACACCGCAGAGGGAGGAAAAACAGGCTATCTTTACAACTTTAAAGCAATGGGAGAAAATATTTTCTATATCAAAACCAAAGAGAAAGATTTTGCCAATTTTTCCGGTTGTGGAAACAGTTTCAATTGCAATCATCCTGTTGCAAAAGAAATGATTTTGGATTCTTTACTCTATTGGTATTATGAAATCGGGGTGGACGGTTTCCGTTTCGATCTCTCTCCCGTACTGGGAAGAGATTCCGACGGACAGTGGTTGCAGCATTCTTTGCTAAAAGATTTGGTGGAACATCCTATTTTATCTCATGCCTTGTTAATTTCGGAAAGTTGGGATTTAGGAGGATATTTTGTGGGAGCCCTGCCAAGCGGTTGGTCCGAATGGAATGATTCTTATCGGGATACGGTCCGAAAATTTATACGAGGAGATTTCGGACAAATTCCCGATCTCATCAAGAGAATTTTCGGAAGTGTGGATCTTTTTCATGCCAATCGGAAAAAATATCAATCGAGCATCAATTTTATTGCCTGTCATGACGGCTTCACGATGTGGGATTTACTCAGCTATAATCGGAAGTATAATTTTGCAAACGGAGAACAAAATCGAGACGGCAGCAATGAAAATTATTCTTACAATCATGGAGAAGAGGGGAAAACCGATAATCCGACTATCTTAGCTCTAAGAATACAACAGATGAAAAATATGATGTTGATTCTTTATATTTCACAAGGAATTCCTATGCTTCTAATGGGAGATGAGATTGCAAGAACGCAATTGGGAAACAACAATGCCTACTGCCAAGACAACAAAATCACTTGGATGGATTGGAGTCGAAAAGAACGCTTTCAGGATATCTTTACCTTTACAAAATCCATGATACAACTTCGAAAAAGCTATCCTATTTTTCGAAAAGAAGAATATTTAAAAATGGATGAGGAAATCTTTTTACATGGAGTGAAATTACATCAACCCGACTATAGTTTTCACTCTTTGTCGATTGCTTTTGAACTTTTCGATCAAGAGACAAAAACAAGATTCTATATTGCTCTTAATTCCTATAGTGAAACTTTGGAATTTGAGCTTCCGATCTTGGAAGATGGAAAACATTGGTATCTGTTGACGGATACGGCAAAACCGGAAACCTGTTATTTTCAATCTGATGAAAGGATAAGTGAAAAAAGCTATCCTCTTCTTTCCAAATCTTCGATGATTTTAATTACAAAATGAAAAGGCAGCTTTTGAGCTGCCTTTTCTTTATCCTTACTTATCTCTTTCTAAAAATTTCTAAGATTGATTCACTCTTTTAATGACTTTTTTATCCTCTCGAAGAGGTATCATTTCCTTTGTCATTTCCGGAATCAAATGTTTTGTCTGGGTTCTCGCATCCACATCTTTTTGATACAAGGATTCTTCTTGTTGAATTTCCAATTCCAACATGGATACTCCCTCTCCCGTTTTTACTTTCATTTCCAATTTTGTTGGGTACTGTAAAGGTCTTATCTTAAGTCCACCGGGTTGATACAATACGGGATCTAAATAATAAATATCATGTTTTCGATGCAATACGGTTTGATACACTTCATCCGGTTTTATAATAGTATTTTCCCTTTCCGCCTTTTGATCATTTAAATTCAAGTGAGTTCCATGTGTCACTTCATCTCCACCCAATTTCGAATCTCTCCAAATAATTTCCATTTCTTGCTTTGATTCGTTCTTCAAGGCTAAATAAATTCCACTTCGATCCGCCCTTGTCACAATGGCGTTTAAATCCTGTACCTCTTGTTTTGCTTCCACATAAGGTCGAAAACGAGTATTCATTGTTCCACAAGCCACAAAGAAAGCAGCCAACAGAACTGCCAATCCCAGAAATATCGCTTTTTTCATTCTATCCTCTCCTTTTTATTTCCAATTAAATCTATAAGATGCTCCTACAGAATACATCGTATCCACCTGTTTATATCCCGGTGCTACAGAGACTTTTCCATTGATTCTTACATTTTCTGTCGGTGCCCCCTGTATTCCTACAGCAACCGCCTGAGTTCCTTTCCATCCTCCCACTGCTGCTGCCACCGTTCCTTGATTGATTCCAATTTCCATAAATTCCAATCCCGACATAGCTGCCGCACTTGCCAAGCCTCTTCTCATTTCTCCGTTCATCTTGTCAATTCTTTGTGCATTCTGCTGAACGGCTCCTTTTACTTCATTCAATTGAGAAACATTTACGGCATCTGTCGCTGCTTCTCCTGCTGCCACATTTGTGATTCTATTTCCTCCATTATTCAATCCGTTGGAAGTCAATGAAGTTTTCTTTCCATTTTTTCCTTCAAACACAAGGCTTCCTCCATCAATCACCGCCTTATTTCCATTTCCATCAATTAAAGTAATTTTGGATAAATCTTTCAATTCTTTTGCTAATTGAATGGTTAAGCCTCCATTTTCCGTAGAAATAACTCCAATATTTCCTTGTGATAGCTTCTTCGGATCTTTTTCTCCTCCTGTTAAATATAAAGTTTCATTCAATTTCTTATTGACTGTCTTTCCGTCATCTCCTTCAAATTTCAATCCATCATCATGTGTTGCCACGGTATGAGAATTTCCTGTGGAATCTTGATATACAATTCTCTCCATTTTTTCTTTCGGATCCTTGGCTTCCACTCCTGCCTTTCCTTCCTCTACAGAAATTTTTGCTCCTGTCGTTTTTCCATCTTCTCCCGGTTTTCCTGCCAAATAAATATTTCCTACTCCATTTTCCGAAGAAATGCTGACGGATTCTCCTCCATCTTTGTTTGGAATACTTAGTTTTTCCACCTCTATCTTCTTATTTAGCTCTACTTTTAAGTCTCCCTTTTCAGTAATCGAAGTTGTGATATTTTTGTTGTCTCCTACAATCTTTTGAGTGTCCCCCAGATTTCGATGAACATCTTTTCCTTGATCTGCTCCGAAATTCAGTCCTTTGTTTATGCTTTCATTTATATTTGTAATATCTCCAGCAACTTTTTCTATTTTGTCATCTACAACTTTTAATTGATCTTCTGTCGCTGCTTGACCTGTAACATACTTCTTCGGATTCCATTCTCTATTTGTCAATCCCCCAATAGTTCCGCTTTCTCCATTCACTTTTACTTTTCCAAAATCCGCATTACCTGTAGTTCCATCTAGGGAAACTTTATTTCCTACTGTCAGTTTTCCGGTTTCTCCATCTACCACAATCTGTTTCGTCGAATCTTTTCCTAAAGTTACTTTATCTTTTAATCCTACTTCATAAATTGGATGCCCATTTGTTCCTACTTCTTTTTTTATTGATATATTATTCCCTTCTTTTATCTCCGCTTTGGAAGCTGCTATTTCTTTATTTAATTGAGAAACATTTACAGCATCCATCGGCGCTTCTCCTGCTGCCACGTTTGTAACTTTAGCATGATTTACATTGACTTCTTTTCTTCCCTTTTCTAAAGTAATTTTTGTACCCCTTATATCTCCGCCATTAGAAATAGAATTGATATGTCTCAACTCTTTTGCTAATTGTATTTCCAAAATACTTTTTCCCTTATATCTGACATTAATATTACCCTTTGCACTTGAAAAATTTTTTGATTGTTCTTGAGTTAATCCTTCTCCTTTGATTCTTAAAATTTGCCCTAAATTTCTATGGATACTCTTTCCATCATTTCCCATAAAATTGAGACCTTTTTTCTCTAAATCTTTCAAATCCTTTTTAGTAACTGCTTCAGGGGTACTAATTTTCACCTTATATCCTTTTCCATTGTCATTTTCTACTGAAACTTTTACTCCCTGTTCTCCAACAAAGGAAACTTGTTTTCCTAAACTTACATCTCCTACATATCCATTGCCATTTGCTATTTTCCAACCGGATGCCAGATAATTTGCTACTGCAAATAATTGGGACCCATTAATAGCATCTGTAGAATCTTGACTAATTCTCCCGGCAGCTACATGTTGAAGTTGTCTTTCATGGTCTTTTTTTCCTATACTTACTACCCCATAGGAATTATTACCACTAGTTCCATTTTTCTTCATTCCGGCAAATTTCTCTGTTGGAATTTCTATTTTACTACCATTTGAATTTATAGATTTCATATCTTTTAAAGACAATGGTGTAATTTCTACTTTTCCTACGGTTTCATATTTTTTTGCCTCTGAATCCGCTCCCAAAGCAACACTGTTAGAAACTTCCACCTTTGCACTATTTCCGATTGCAATTGCATCTTTTACTTCTTCTTCTCCTTTGTAAGAACCATCTTCATGAAAATGTTTCTCATCACTTGATTTCATATTAGAATCTTTTCCGACAGTTGCATTTGTTCCGATTGCAATACTGTCATTTCCTTTGCTCTTTGCTAAATTTCCAATTGCAATTCCTTGATTTCCTTTCTGAATCGCGCCTGTTCCCAATGCCATACCATCAATAGAGTGTGATTCTGCATTAAATCCCAAAGCTAAAGCTCTATCATTATATGCTCCTGCCCATTTTCCAATTGCAATAGCCTTATGTCCACTTACCAGCGATTGATTTCCAATAGAAACTCCATCATTTCCATAGTTATGGACTTCATGTCCTAGAGTTACACCATGTTGTCCGGTTGCAATCGAAGAGGTTCCCAGAATGACTGCAGCATCTAAAGAATTATTTTTTGTTTGTGAAGCTCCATTCTCAGTTCTTTTCCCTAATCTGGTTTTTACTTCCTCCGAAATCTTCAATTTGTCTTTTGAATCATTATTTTTCATATCGTCTAATTTCTTTATTTTGGATTCTTTCCCAATGACAACTGAACCTTTCCCTTCTGCTTCTGTTGCACTTCCAATTGCAATAGAACCCTCTCCAACAGCAGCAGCGACTTTTCCAATCGCAATAGCATAATCCTTAGCTGCAACAGATTGTCTTCCGAACGACAATGAATTGGAACCTTGTGCGGAAGCTGCCGCCCCTAAAGAAATAGCACTACTGGCAGTTGCTGTTGCAAAACTTCCGATTGCAACAGCACCACCTATCACATTATTTGTATCACTTTGATTATTATCATTCTCTTTTTTACTGGCAAAAGCATAGTCTCCAATTGCAATACTTGCATTTCTTGCAACAGAATCACCACCAATAGCAATGGATTTTGCTAATTTATTCTCCTCTAAATTTGAATCATTGTTATCCCCTGTTTTGCTATTCGCATATTTGTCTTGATCATTACTATTTTTATGTTCTTTTCCAATCACCATTTCATAATTTGCATTGTATTGATTGATAAGACTATTCCCATTTTTCATATTAATTAAACGAAATCCTGCACTATACCTAGTATCTACTTGTGCTTTAGCAGTCCCCTTTTCTGAAAAAGAATACTCTTGGTTACTATTCTTTTCTTCGGGTTCTATTATATTGCCTTCTCCCACTTTTACTTTAACAATGCGCCCTATAGCAATTCCACCTTCTACCGTTCCATTGGTAGAACTACTACTACTACTACTTTCTCCAAACGCCATTCCTCCTGCAATGAAAAAAGCAACGATAAGTGCTTCTGTAATTCGAACTTTTCTTTTTAACCATGTTTTTAACAATTTACCTTCTTGCAAATTCATGACCTTTCTTTTCATCCTCCCTTTTATTATACAATCTGAAAATTTAATATTCTGTTCTTCATCAACACCAAAAATTATACAACCAAAAAAAACATAAAGTAACTTTTTCACAAATAAAAAGAACCTCCATTTTTACCAAATGCCCCATACTTCTCATCCCTTATTTTTTAAATGCTCCGTACATAACATGCGATAACAAAATAGAGGTTCTACTTTTAATATTACGATAAAGTACCCCCCCC
>UMKD01009716.1_pt1 | contig 46769 bp, 50 predicted proteins | sample 1966221 | NCBI WGS metagenome assembly UMKD01 (sample SAMEA4836167, study PRJEB28245) | human gut metagenome | biome: gut microbiome; material: fecal sample | place: Denmark | collected 2008
TATAGTTTTCGCTTTTTCGACATCCCCATCTTTAAATGAAGATTGAGGGTTATTCCAAGGTAGGCCTTCAACGCCAGTATATGCAGGGATCGCAAAACCTTCTAATACCGCGTCTGCTAATAGCTTACGGTCAATGGCGTAGTTGATCGCTTTGCGAATAGCAACATCGGAAGTAATGTCGTTACCAATTGGGTCGCCTGACGCATTTTTCTCTCCCGCAGGTGGAATTGGGAAGGAAATTCCTCGGTTTTCAACACTGTGGCGCTCAATCAATCTCATGCTTTTCACATCTTTCGCATTACTCGCCACGGCAGCAGGAATACGAACAATATCTAATTCACCACTTTGAGCGGCAGCAAAAGCACCATCTTCATTCAAGAAAACAAAAACCATTTTATCGAAATCGTTTTTAGGCCCCGCATAAAATGGGTTTCTTTCAACAATTAATTGCTGACCTGGTTGGAAGTTCACTAAGCGATAGGGACCTGCTCCGATAGGATTATGGGCGTATTTTTTCGCATCATATTTATCCGCAGAAACAATCCCTAATGAACCTAATACGTTAATAAAGGTACTTTGCGGAGCAGATAAAGTCATTCTAACAGTAGATGGGTTGATTTCCTCTGCTTTAGCAAAGTTCCCCATATCGACTTTTCCACCACTTGCGGCGGCGTTGTTATAGGTAAAAACAACATCTTTTGCGGTTAATGGGGAGCCATCGGAAAATTTTAGTCCGTCTTTTAATTTTAACGTCCACTCTTTACCATCATCTGAATGCTCATATTTTTCAAGCATATAGCTATGCCAAGATAAATCAGCTTTTTGTTTTAATAATGGACTATGTAAAAGTAAATAGCTGCCGTGGCTCCAGCCTAACATCGGGTCAAACCCTTCAGTTGGCTCAGAACCAATCGCTAGACGCAAAGTTTGTGGTTGCTGTGTATCGGTCGCAGCATTTGCCCCCATCGATAGCCCCATAAAACAAATAGCCTGAATAGCTATTGCTATCTTCTTTTTCATATACCCATCCTAAATTACCAGCTGTATTTAGCAGCTATCCCAACCGGTGGTTCAAATAAACCCGCCAATTAGGATAAACTGCAAGAAATAATATATTTGATAACTAATCTGCTTTTTCTCGATATGCATCTTCATCAAATTCAACGGTATCTAAATTGTCACCAACAGCACTTTGGTCAACTCTGACTGGCGTAAATTTATTGATTATCCAAAGAATTAAGATTGTAAAGACAAAGGACCAAATACTGGTAAAGACAACAGCCACAGTTTGCTTCACAATTTGCATCCCGTTTCCTTCAATTAACCCTGCTGGCCCTTTCGCATTCCAAACCGTTGATGCAAATACACCGACTAAAATCGAGCCTGTAATACCACCAACACCATGCACACCGAATACATCTAATGCATCGTCTAAATGGCGCCGGACTAAGAAAACACAGGTATAACAGACGATACTGGCAATAACCCCGATAATTGCCGCAGAACCAATTGAAACATAACCTGAAGCAGGTGTAATAGTGGCTAAACCGGCTACTGCCCCTGTTAAAAAGCCGACAAGTTTAGGTTTGCCTGTATGCAAGCGTTCAATAATAAACCAAGTAATTGCCGCAAATGCAGCCGCAATATCAGTAGTAATAAATGCCGAAACGGTTACGGTGTTGACTTGCAGTTCAGACCCAGCGTTAAAACCATACCAACCAAACCACAATAAAGCCGCGCCAAGTGCAATATAAGGAATATTATGAGTACCATCTGACTTAACGACTCTTTTACCTACATATAACGCTGAAGCTATTGCAGCGAAACCGGCTGTTGCGTGAACGACAATACCACCCGCAAAATCAACAACTCCCCACTTAGCAAAAATGCCATCTGGGCTCCAAACCATATGAACGAACGGTGCATAGACAAATAATGTCCATAAGGTTAAAAAGATGAGATAAGCAGGGAAATTAACTCTATTTGCGAAAGCTCCTGTAATCAAGGCTGGGGTAATAATCGCAAACATCATTTGATATCCAAAATGAACCAGTATTGGTAAGCCGCCATCATTACCGGTATACATCGTTTGAGGGCTTATGTTATTCAAGAATGCATAATAAAATGGGTCGCCGACAATCCCATTAATCGAGGGACCGAACGATAATGAATAACCAACCACGAACCAAATAATTGCCACCCATCCCATAGAAAAGAAACTCTGGGACATAATGGTAATAACACTTTTACGAGAGACTAATCCACCATAGAAAAAAGCAAGTCCAGGAGTCATTAGCATAACAAGACTTGTACAAAGCAGCATAAATGCTGTATTTGGGACATCCAATACTGCAAGTATATTATTCATTAATTAATACTCTCCAATGAATGTATTCATATTTAGAATATCGAAATAGGAAATGATTATTTCATATTTATAGCAGTTTAATAATTGATTTATATATTTACAGTTCAATCACATAGTTATCTTTTTTCATAATATAACATTCAGTGAGATAATCAATAGAATTATTAACCAAAATAAAAATAATGGATTATTCATTTTAACGTTAAAAATTTAATATAAAATAGTCAATAATAAATAGTACTGGTAGATTAAATTTTAACACTGATGAAGTGTTAAAATTTAAATTAGCTCTTTAAGACTAAACGCCGCCGAGGTTCAGAGTGGCACATGTATAGAGATTTTGAGTTCGCTTATCAAACAAGCGCAACGCGGTGTTATTAAAGAAAAAATGATTAAAAAACTCACAATCACCACAGTTTGTCACTTTATGAGGATCTGCCGTCAAGCCTATTACAAACGACAAGATACATCTGATAAAAAGAGAAGTCAGATGATATTATTGTCTATTCAGTGAAATCAGAGCGCATTTTTCATGCCTCTATTAAGTGTTCGTAGTTGCACTTTATTTTCAAACAAAAACAATTAATTATTGGACGTGAACGATTATTTTCTTTATTTAAAAAACATCGATTATTGGTGCCAACTAAACGAAATTATCATCTAACAACATTAAATCATCATTGCTTTCATCAGCATCCAAACTTAATTAAGTCAGGATTTACTCCCACGCAACCAATACAATCTTGTGTCGCTTATATTACCTATTTATAAACTCATGAAGGCAATACTGATTTAAGTTTAATTACAGATGCTTATTCATAAAAAATTTGGGTTATCATTTAGATGACAACATGAGAATGAAGACGGTGAAGAAATCGTTGCTCTATGCATTAAAAAACGACATTCAGAAATACCATTGTTCCATCATTATGATCGTTGAAATGATCAACAAATTCAGTAGAAGATCTAAGCGGAATCTTTGAGTTCATAATATTTTTGATGTGGTGTTAAATAACCAATCTTTGAAAGGCATCGATAGTAATTGTAAAACTAAACGTAATTTTCAACCTCATCGATAACAGATTGATGATTCATAAACGATAAATGATTGAGTCTTTCTGTCTTTAAACTCCTAAAAATTTTTTCCATCACCACATTGATGTACCCCTATATGTGCCACCTAAAGGGGAGAGTTTTCAATAGACGTTAGTAGATATTGGGATAATGGGATTTAGTTGAAATACTTGATTGCTTATTTTTATAACTTAAGGGGATTGGAAGACTTTAGAAAATGTTGCTAGAAGTGAAGATGGCGGAGGAGGAGTCCGCTAAACATAAATCCAATCCGAACCAAGATTGTTCAATTAGTAATTTAATATCAATAGATTATTTAAATCCAAGTCCAAATCTGTATAATGAACTCCATAAAAAGCCTAACAATAATGGCATACCAGATGGCATACCCAACCTTTAGGATAAATTCACCATGGCTTTATTAACCAATACCAAAGCTAAGAATATACAACCTGGAGATAAACCATTACCTCATGGCGGCATCACGGGCCTTACTCTACATCCATCATCAGCAAAAGGAAGAGGAAAGTGGGTACTTCGCTATATGAGCCCAGTAACACAAAAACGCCGAAATGCGGGTTTAGGTAGTTACCCTGAAATCACAATTTCAGAAGCGTCAAATCTTGCTTCTGTAATGAGAGAGCAAATAATCAAAGGTATTGATCCCCTTGAGTTCAAAAAATCAATTTCCGAGAAGCCTTTAATCCCTTCTTTTGAATATGCCGCTCGTAAACTTCATACTGAATTACTTCCTGGCTGGAAAAATGAAAAGCATGGTAAACAATGGATCACTACACTAGAGCAATATGTGTTTCCATTAATCGGTTCAATGACATTAGATGCCATTACCCCCGCGGATATTGCAAACACATTACGCCCTATTTGGTTAACACGCTCCGAAACCGCCTCTCGCGTCAAACAACGTATCCATGCGGTTATGCAATGGTCATGGGCACATAGTTATTGTTCTGCTAACCCTGTCGATGTGGTCGCCCATTTATTACCACAACAAATCAGCGTTAATGTCCGTACAGAGCATCAACCTGCAATGCCATGGAAATCGCTACCTCTTTATATTGCAACCTATGTATCCACTGATGAACGATACAATGTCACTCGAGCCTTACTCTTATTTGTCATAATCACGGCCTCACGTTCTGGAGAAGCTAGAGCCATGCGATGGGGAGAAGTTAATTTTCAACAACGTATTTGGACTGTTCCAGCCGAAAAAATGAAAGCCGGTATACAACATCGAGTTCCCTTATCGGATCAAGCTATATCGCTACTCCATAGTTTAAAAGGGCTACATGATGAATTGGTTTTTCCTTCCCCTAGAAAACAAATTGTCCTTTCCGACATGGTGCTCACTGCATTCTTAAGGCGTACTAAAGCACCGAGCGATCATCCTCATCGTGTTGCTACCGCCCACGGCTTTCGTTCTACGTTTCGTGATTGGTGTTCTGAGCACGGTTACTCTCGAGACTTAGCAGAACGCGCTCTTGCTCATACCGTTAAAAATAAAGTGGAAGCCGCTTACCATCGAACAGACTTGTTAGAACAGCGACGTCCCATGATGCAAGCGTGGGCAGATTATCTCTTGCCTTAAATCGGAGAACTCGTCGAGATGACGAGTTCTCTTTATTCTCTTTTAACCAACAGTGAATGAGAGGCGGTTTCGTTAGTCACCGAGCCAGATTATAGCGAGCCAAAAGTGGTAGCCCCTTTAATAAGCACCGATAAATTACTTTATAACTGGAAAGCAAAATTCGAAGTTAAGTAATCAGGTAGCAGCTTAAATTCAGATGAGAGAGTTGAGTTATTAAGGCTTAGAAAGGAAAATAAAGAACTTAGGATAGAGAAAATGATCCAAAAAAAGCCAGCACTTTCCTACTAAAGAAAATCAAAAAGCTTTTTAAAACGATGAAGCAATTATTTTCACAGTTTCCCGTGCTGAAGCTCTGCAACTTAATGAAATCAAAATGAGAAAACGTTAAATTACCAGCTGAATCCTTAAAGGAGGCAAAATTAAACTACCATTGACAACATCTTCAATAACATCACTTTTTAACACTCCAAACCAGATTATCAATATTTAATTTTAATATAAATATGATTACCATGTTAAATATCGTTTACCTTTCATTGATATTTTGTTCTTTATAGTAATTTTTAGTTCATTGTCATTCCTAGTCGTCGCCCCAAATAGCATGTAAGATTTCGCCCAGTTCAACTCCCGTCTGGGCATTTTTTTCTATCATATATTGACTTAATGCAGTTAATAACTGCTAAAACCATATCCACACCATTATTTGAAATATTTCATTTCTTTTTATTACACATTGAAACTTATAAATCTATTATTCTGGATAGGTCGGTAATGACGGCAGTAAGAAGAATGATAATGAAAGTTCTATATTACTACTCGCTAGCCCACTCTCCCTATCGATATATGGGCTATTTTTTTACCCTTCTTACTTCAATTTTTCGTATTGCTTACTTAGCAACCGAAAAACGTTATCAAGTTTGGCACAAATATAATGCTTCCAACTAATGAGAATAAAATCAGCATAATAACTCGAAATAATTAATATTGTTGTTACTGGCAGTGTAAAAATGCTCCCCAGTACAGATGCTTTTCGCTTTTCCTTTTGTCGATAACGTCCTCACCTGATATTACATATGGTTGAGTGTGTAGCAGAGAATCTAAGATTGCGTTGTCAATAAATAAACACCGAACATTTAGCGCGAATCTGTGCCTCTTTTGCTTGAAAATAAGACTAAGGCTCCCTTTTTCATACGTCGGTTCAATAATCGGAAGAATAAGCTGGCTTACTCCCTAGTCATTAAAAGATCGCCTATTTCGTTTAAGATCAATACATGGGCATAACTTAGCTATTGCAACTGCCTTATAATCGATTTTTCTGCTTCGTTTTCATCTGTGTCCCGCCAGCTTATCTAATGGCATAAAAATGACTCTATACCCAGTATCAGTGACTTTCACTATAAGAACAACAGCAAGATGGGTTTTCCCTACACCAGATGACCTTAGTACGATCACATTCTTACAGCGTTCTACGAACGCTAGCTCTCTAGCGACATTATGCTCCCCCTCTCGCCGGAAGCTGAAGTCGAAGGACTCCAACGTTTTATTCAGGGTAAATAAGCCAGTTTCAACGCGAGATATTTGTATTTTACCTATGTGATTATCTCAAAACAAAACAATCCAATGTATTATCGTATTCAAATAATAGCTTAGCGGACCGGATGATCGACATAGTCCAGTATAAAATGCTGAAAGCGGGCTAAAAATAGAAAAATCAAGCAGTGTGTTTAATTTTTATTGTTCTCACGTTTGGTAAGCTATCTCAATTTGAGTGGTTTTATCATCAACCAGATTGACTTCGCTGTGCTCAAAACCCAGCTTGCGAGTTTAATTTATACAAGGAAAGTATTATGCATCTTTGGAGTATTTTAGGGTTAGGGCTGTTAATTATCGTAATGATTACCTTGGTAAACTACGTGTTTCTTCGTTCGTTTGTAGGGCCGCTTTACTGAGTGTTGTTCAGACAAAGAGAGATTGTTCTCCGCACAGCCCGAGGTATGGTAGCGCGGTTGCAGAAAAGGGGCCTCTCAAATATGTGAGGTTTCCCCCTTTATTCACTGACTCACAGCGAGCTCGTTTCCCGTGCATTATGTGCGTTGATTGCGAATTTGCCTCTTTATCTTCGACTTTACTTCCCCTGTAGAACCGAGTCTAACGGATGAGGAGACACCATGTTTTCATGGTTGACTACAGACGTATCGTGATGGTTCTTTTCGGCTTGTAACTCACCCAAAAATCGTTAACGTCAAGGGTTAAAGCATGGCAGTAATTAATGAGGGTATCTAAATCAATTTTATTGATACCGTGCTCATACCGAAATAATTGCAGATCACGTTTGTTTATTTTTTGGCGGATATCATGCCGTTTATAGCCTTAAGAGGCGCGTTCAGCTTTCAGTTTAGCGCCCACTAAAGCAGATAAGGTGGATGCATAATGATACTCTCCTTTCGTGAAGGACGGTTTATCATACAAAATTAACGAGTCGAATAAAGTGAAAATTGCCGATGGTTTAGGCATGATGTTGTTTTGTGAAAAAAAACCATGAAAAACCTGATGGAGAAAACTGATTTGACGATATTTTATCGCTATCTCGAGTTGGCAAATACGGTGATTACTCTATTCGATTAGAGTGGTATTTCTGCTTTTATGGTAAAAAGGTTTTGCTACCCAGTCTCTAGGCCTGGTTAATTGATAGTTAACTAGACCAAGACAGTGTCATTCAAGTATTCTCGGATATTTTTCCACGTATTGAGCAAAACGTCAGAAAATTGGACCATATCGAGTAGCATTAACAAAACCAGCGTAAAAATAACAAGTTTGATGATGAAGGGCATACGCCCAAAGATGACCATTTTCATGAAAGCTTCTCACATCGAGTATTGATTTTTTTCATTATAATACATTGATAAATAATATGAAATTTCACCAATTACTATCACAATAGAAATAATCACAGACATGAAGAGTTATCACAAAATGCGAAAATCGATAGTGAATATGAATCATAAGATCATGAGGTCGTCTGACTCTGAAGGCAAAATCTATGGTTATCCTCTTTTTTACAGCACTATTTTTGTTATATGAGAGAGGACTTAAATCTACTTGGCACCTATATAGAAAAGAGACCTAGGCTTCAATGAGTCATGTTTTGTCTTAGATTTATCATCAAGCTGCTAAGCTATTTGTCATCAATAATCACTCTTTGCAAAACCAGATAAAAACTATTACTGTCAGTATTCATGCAGTAAAATTTGTTAGCGTCAGTGCCAGACTAGGCCCATAGCTCGTGTTTTTCTTATACGACTCCAGCCATTCGGTTTTGTTGCCTTTATCCATACAGAGGCGGAGGTTTTTGATTGTTTTCCTGTCTAGTTTACCTGCAACCAGTTTATGTCGTGAGTATTCGCTCCAACCACCACGACAGAGAGCAGAAGTCCGCTCACATCGGTTATCAGGCTGCATTTTACATCCTGTTTTCTCCGGTCTGTTGGATTACGACCTGTTTATTGTGTCAGCCATAATTACTCTAAGTAAGTTACCCTAATTCATTATATTATATGATAATTCCTCTTAGATTCGGTTCTTAGCCGGTTCACTCAAGAATATTGATATGATTTACGCTTCATTGATTTTTTTGCACATATAATTTCTCTGCTTTTATCTATTATCTTGAGAGGAATTTATGTTTTCTGAATGGCTTAATACATTATCAATTATATGGATTTCACTAGCATGTCTTTCAGCATTGATAATATATATTGATATTAAACTGTATAGACCACAGGCAATGAGTATCATGGCATATGCTTGGCCTATTAATGCATTATATTTTAGCATAATAGCCCTTGTTTTTTATTTTTGGTTTGGCCGTGCAAACAAAAAAATAATATTAAATGGGGCGAGCCACTCTCATCACAACATGCACCACTCTATGCCCACTGTTATTACATGGAAAAATATTTTTAAAACAAGTACTCATTGTGGTGCTGGATGTACTTTGGCCGACATCATCGGCGAAGTTATTGTTCTGTTTATTCCTGTAATCATATTTGGAAGTTTTATCTATGGAAGCTGGCTTTTAGATTTTGTTTTGGCCCTGATCATTGGTATTTATTTTCAATACTTACCAGGCCGTGAAATGGGATTCGGAAAAATAGAAGCTTTAAAAAAAGCCATTCAAGCAGATTTGCTATCCGTTATTGCATGGCAAGTAGGAATGTACATTTGGATGGGATTAGTTTTCTTTGTCTTTTTTACACCTGAAATAAGCAGAATGACTGCAGTATATTGGTTTATGATGCAAATAGCCATGATATGTGGATTCATGACTGCATACCCTATGAATTGGTATTTAGCTAAAAAAGGTATTAAACATGTAATGTAACCTGATATCAATTTAAGCCATTACTTGAATTTCTGTTTTTTTAGCATTTGAGATACTCAGTGATGGCTTTTCTGGTTTCAACCCAGAAACCATCAATCCTCCAGTAAATTCAACATAAAACTCTGTAGGTTAAGCATTCAATGTATTGATGTTTATCAAATATTTTATATGAAAGTTTCCATATTTTTGTCATGCATTTCAGCAGCCTCTTTATTCAGTTTCTTAAATTAGGATTTTGACGTTCTATTCCCTGCGTAAATCGTTTACTCATCAAGTGCTTCTCTTTTGGTAATAACGGGTAAGCTCGGTAATATCGATACACCAAAACAGAATATCAAGCTTAGAAAACATCCTTAATAATTTTTGCAGACTCTTGCGACTCCGTGCGCCCAGTATACGCTATTCTACGTTTTAACTGAGATGACCAATACCATAACCGTTGTCGATTTTTGTTACCGACAAGCGCTCAGATCCCGTCCATTTTTCTAAAAATGTAAACCTGTAAATTCTGCAAAGACAGTATTATTATCTGACAAGACTTGAGTTTTTAAAGTGCGCATGACCCTATCAACTATCAATGCTGATATGCAAAATCCAAACCGTGTAACGAATGACCACATTATTCATCGTCAGTACAACTACTTACTCTCTGATACTGGACTAAAAGGTACGCCAACGGCGTCTGACAGCGGCAACTGGGATAACCGACATTGCCGGAGTCATGCTTTTTAACAGCCTCAATTAATCCTTCAGTGAAACGAGAGCAGCACTGAACCTCAACAAAAATGTATGGAATACTCGACCAGTTCAGAGGCTTTTAGGTTGTCATATATAAAATAATTAACATCCCCTCTGAGTTCAGCAATCATTGTTTAATATTAATCATTTTTTTTGTAGAATAAATCATTCAACCTTTTAGAACATAAAGAGAATTTGCTATGAAAAAAACATTTTTAATGTCTATTTTTTGCATCGCAGCACTATCATTAAGCGCATGTGCAGTAAAAAATGACTCAACTGAATTCAAAGGTCTTGGCTTTACATATAACTCCAATATTGAAAAAACAGATGATGGCAACTATGTAGCTTCAGTAGAAGCCGCACCAGGTGCAGGTCGAGAAAATGGCGCAGTAGCTTATGCAACTACAAACGCATCCAATTACTGCCAGAAACAAAATAAAGCACTAAAAGTGCTAAGTGATGAAAGAAGCTCAAATTATCTAATCAATGGCGTAGCCAGAGTTAAATTTAACTGTATCTAATTATTAAAAAGCTAACCTCATGAATTAATTGCTCTATTAACAGCATTACATAAAGTTGGAGATTTTTTGTTCTGCGGTTTGTAAGGCCTAGGTCCGATTAAATATCGGACCTAGGCTTTTAATTTAACTTTAATCCGCTTGGTATTGTAATACGCTATATATTCATCAATTTTATCATCCAATTCATCAGCATCTTGAAAAGGATTTCCATGATACATTTCTGATTAAAATAGCCTAAAAAAATTTTCAACAATAACATTATCGAATCAATTGCACTTATTTGACATACTCCACTTAATCCCATTATCAACTCAATACTACTTCATCGCTATATTATCCCGAAGTCAACCTCAGGCTATTACAGAGAAGGTAGTTTGGGCTTCTAGCCTTTTCAGCCAAAGGCCTAGGCTATCATCGCGTTTTTTTTACACAGCGTATTACCGAACGAGCACCATAAATGATTAACGTTCTCAAGCTTCGGTTCCATTTTTTCTTGCGGCTGTTAATCTTTGTTTCCCTCCTGAACAGTCTCCTAAGAACCAGACAGCACCAAGCCTATAATTTTCTGTCACTGGAAAGTTGCACTGCGCTCACTTCGCTAATAAATGCCGCATCTATAAATGGGTCGATATCAGGGATTGTTCATAAATTCCGATATGTTTTCTGTTGTGAAGATAATGCGGCAATTTCTTTATCTAGACTGGTAACTCATTCATTTAATGCTTGCATATCTTCTCGTTATGAAAAGAGTAAACGAAGCTGCTTGGCTATCGTGTTCACTGCTCAACTATAAGTTGGCGGGTATTGCACAGACCTTTGACATCCTGCTACTCGATGTTTTGAACGATACGAAGTGAATATTAGGGCAACATGCTGTTTCATAGATTGCCAGCGCATCGTCTGCATCATTTTTCTGATTTCTTACAAACACTTTCACATGCTGAGCATGGGATAAGTTTTACACTATCCCCCCTGAAGTAAGAGGTTTAACAGTCCTCCATCGTAAGGATAGTATCTGGTTCAAACTGGTGGGTAATATCTAGCAATTTCTGGCGAGATATTTTTTGTTCGCAGCAATAAAAGTATCAATCATATAGACATATACGTGAAAAACAGATTGGCGATGTTAATACCTAGACTGGCCTCTTAGATCTTCAGACAGTTGGGTTCACTTAAATTAATGATAATCTTAATACTAGTTTTTAATATAGTTCTTGGAGATAACAAGATCGAGATATTTGGTCCTGAACGTAGAAAACGACGTTCCCCACAAAAAAATGGCCATTGTTCAGCAAAGCTTTGAGCCAGGTATGAGTGTTTCCATGATTGCTAGACAACATGGTATCGCGACAAATCAGTTTTTCCTTTAGCGTAAATGGTATCAAGAAAGAAGCCTGACCGCGGTAACAGCAGGTGAACAAGTTATTCCTGCCTCTGAGCTAGCCTCTGCTATCAAGCAAATTAAAAAGCTACAGCGGTTGCTTGGCAAAAAAACAATGGGTAATGAACTTCTTAAAGAAGCAGTCGAGTATAACCGCGAAAAAAGTGGGTAGTGCTCGTGCCCTTATTACCCCAGGATTGAAAATTAGCTTAGTGAGCGAAACCTTACTTGTGTCACGAGCGCAGTTATAAGTTCTAGCAAAACGAAAAAGTGATTGGAAAGATAAACGAGAACGATGCCCTCAAGATGATAGCGATGGGCTTGCTCGTATACACAACACTATCGATAAGCTGCCTAGGTATAGGTATCGCCCCGTCTGGGCGATGTTATGTCGGCAACCTGAGAATGAACATATAGCGATTATTAATGACAAACTAGTTTACTGTATCATGAAGTAATCAGCATTATTACAGGAACGTAACCCCGCAATCCCGGTCTCGAAACGAGCTCATACAGGAAAAGTGGCAGTGAATGAAAGCAACCAACGTTGGTGTTCAGATAGTTTTGAGTTCCGATGTGATAATAGTGAAAAACTGAGCGTCACGTTCGCTTTAGACTGTTTTGTTCGAGAACCCCTTCATTGGATTGCTAGCACGGGATGCTTTGACGGTGAAACCGTGCAAGATGTCATAATAGGCGCAGGCAGTATTCCTTCGGTAACGGGTTTCCGACAAAATCAGTAGAGAGATTGACCGATAATGGTTCAGCATATCTAACCCATGAAATGCGGTGGTTCGCTAAACAAGTTGGTTTATCCCCTAGACATACGGCGGTACATAGCCCCCAAAGTAACAGTATTTCAGAACTCTTTGTAAAAATCATGAAGCGAGACTACGTAAGTTTAATGCCAAAACCTAATGGATTAACGGCAGTAAAGAATCTTGCGGCAGCCTTCGAGCATGACAATGAATTGCATCCTCATATTGCACTGGATTATTGTTCTCCGCGAACGTACCTGCGGCATCGAATTCATAATGAAACAAGTGATAAAAAGTGTCTGGAAATATAGGGTCAAATACAATAAGCATAAAAATCTCACGATTACGAAGTTTTATTTTTTATCAATGCAATATCAGAGTGGCTCATATAACACAAGTAGCTAATTTGAGTAGCTGGAAGAATAAATTATTCAGTACTATACAATAGTAGAATAGTAATAAAAAGTTGGATATTTTATACATCAATACCCAACTCATTTTAAGAAAAAATTAAGATATTATACGCTACCTATATCTTTTAAACGATTTCCTTCCATTAATTTCCTTTCTATTTGTTCAAGAGCTACATTCTTAGTCTCAGGTACATAATATAATGTAATAACAATAAATATAATATTAAGTATTGAATAAATCCAAAATGTATTTGTATCTCCTAACAATGATAGCAATGTTAGAAATGTCGCACTCACTATCATGTTAGCCACCCAGTTCGCAGTAGTTGAACATGTAATTCCAAAATCTCTACCTTTTAATGGCTGAATTTCAGAGCAAAGAACCCATATGATAGGACCTGCGCTAACCGCAAAACCGATGATAAATAACAATAAAAAAGATACGCTAATATATTGTAAAAATAGAGTATGTGTTTGATAAGACAGTATATGAGCAAGTAATGCTATACTGATAGCCATAACAGAAAATCCAGCCAGTAATAGTTTTTTCCTACCAAAACGATCAACTATTACTATAGCAAATAATGTCGCAATTACATTAACAATACCGACTAAAACGGTCCCATACATTTGCTGAGAAGTAGAAGCAAATCCAGCTAAAGAAAATATTTTAGGAGCATAATACATAATCACATTTATGCCGGTAAGTTGTTGCATAAATTGCAATGAGATACCTAAAAATACACTTCTTCGAAAATTTCTATTGTCTCTAAATAAATTAAATCCAGATTGCTTCACTTTTAAACTATTGAGAATATCACCAAGTTCTTGTTCTACTTCTTCTTTAGACTCGCGCAACTTGAATAATATTTTTTTAGCTTCTTCGGCTCTATGTTTACTTACTAACCAACGTGGACTTTCAGGTAAAAATGTAACACCAAAAAATAATAACACAGCTGGAATAGCCGTAATCCCTAGCATCCAACGCCAAGCATGATCATAACTAAAACCAGTATCCGATATAAAAGCTAATAATATACCGATAGTAATCATTAGTTGATACATAGAAATCATGCCACCTCTGATTTTCTTAGGGGCAATCTCAGATAAATATGCAGGAGTTGTAAATGAAGATATACCAATAGCGAGGCCTAATATAACTCTAGAAAATATAAGAAAATAAGCATTTGGTGATAGTGAAGAACCTAAAGCACCAATTATAAATAATAAAGAGCTAATAATTAGGCTTTTCCTTCTTCCATTACGAGATGAAAGCCATCCACTCATCAATGCACCTAATGCAGCACCTAACATCATAGAGCTAACAATAAATTCTTGTAATGTCGACGATATTTCAAAATCTCGACTAATAAATGGAAGTGCTCCTGAAATCACTCCGGTATCTAACCCAAAGAATAGTCCAGCAAGCGCAGCTAATAATCCAACAAAAAACACCATGACATTTATCGAATGTTTTGTTTTCATTATAAAACCATCCTGTTATTAATATATTTCATTGTTGATTTCACTAATTAAATCAATAATTACTTACAATTCAAATAAACCTTAATTGTATAAAATACAGTAAAAATATTTTCCTGTTATGTACATGTGAAATTAAAAACGCACAAAAAAATATATTTCATTGATTATCATAATTAATTGAACGCCAAGAATGATTTTTTTGCATTATTTTATTCTGAGAGTTAGGTCCTTCTGTTCCTGCCTGATAAAGCTCAGGTTGCCCATGACTCCACGATTTTATAATTGGCTCAATGACTCGCCATGCCCACTCAACCTCATCGAATCGTAAAAAGTTACTTTTCTCTCCTTTTAAAGCATCTAAAATTAATTGCTCATAAGCAGATACTTCGTATTCTCCAGCATGAGTATAAGGTGCAGTGAGTTCTATATTATGTGTATTTAACTTCATTCCAGGTAACTTAGCTGTCACCTGCATATCTATTTGTAGATTAGGAAGTAATCTAAAAACCAGCCAATTATTGTCAACACTGATATCGTCAGGTAGTGCTTCTGATGGACCTTTGAATTGAATTGCTATTTCTGCATAATTGCGAGCTAATCTCTTTCCACTACGTAAATAAAAAGGAACACCTCTCCAGCGCCAATTATCAATATCTATCCGTAATGCAGCGAAAGTTTCTGTATTGCTATTGGCAGGAATCCCTATTTCATCGCGGTAAGAAATGGTATCTTTATCATTTATGTTTCCGGCTGTATATTGTCCTCTGGCAGCCGAAGTGTCTACATTTGTATCGTTCACCAATCGAATTGATTTTAATATTTCAACTTTATGATCTCTAAGTATTTCACTATCCCAATGTCCTAATGGTTCAATTGCGGTCAATGTTAATAACTGTATTAAATGATTTTGCAGCATATCCCTCATGGCGCCTGCATGGTCATAGTAAACGGATCTATTTTCAACCCCCAGAGTTTCGGCATAGGTAATTTGTACTTGTTCAATATGTTCAGAACACCATATAGGCGCTAATACACGATTAGCGAAACGAAAAATCATCAGGTTGAGAGTAGCTTCTTTACCTAAAAAATGGTCAATCCTATAAACTTGAGATTCATTCCAATAAGAATGAATTTGACTATGTAAAAACTGCGCCGAATCTAAATCAGTACCAAATGGCTTTTCAATTAAAATACGCCGCCAATAACTTGAGGATTCTTTTGATAGGCCAGCCTCTCCAATTTTAACTGCAGCTTTAGCAAATAACGTAGGTGGTAGTGCTAAATAAAAAAGAGCAGAGCCATCAATTTTTTTACTTAATACAGTGAGATCTTTTACATCGAGTGAACCACTAATAAAGCTCAAACACTTGCTAAAACTAATCCATTTTTCATCATCAAAATCAAGAACAAACTCACTAAGCGAATCATGAACATGCTCAATAAAATCGTTATCATTCCATTGATCGTATGAGTATCCAATAATATTTAATTTAGAAATCATACCTAACTGATGTAATTTAAATAACGAAGGCATTAAAAGTCTTTTGGTCAAGTCACCGCTAGCACCTAGAATAACTAAAGATAATGGTTTCATTTTTCACCACCATTTAGTGTCTTTTTTTCTTGGTGACCACCAAAAGCATGGCGCATTGCAGACTGTACTCTGTTTGAAAATGAATCGCTTTGCTGTGAAAAGAAACGAGAATATAATGCGGTCGTTAATACTGGCGTTGGTACTCCCAAGTCAATCGCAGTAACAGATGTCCAGCGCCCTTCTCCTGAGTCAGAAACTTTTCCGGTATAGTTATCTAAATCTTCTGAGAAAAACATTTCTTGAGCAATCAAATCTAACAACCAAGAACTAATCACACTTCCTCTTCGCCAAAGCTCACTAATATCTTTTAGTGGTAATTCATATTTATAATTCATCGCCGATTCAAGGGGAGCAGTTTCCGCATCCATATCTATTTTATCTAAACCCTGGTTGGCATGTTTTAAAATACTGAACCCCTCTGCATATGCTGCCATTAATCCATATTCAATACCATTATGGACCATTTTCACAAAATGCCCTGCGCCACTCTCTCCACAATATAAATATCCATTCTCTGCGGGTGATGGCTCATTTTCACGTCCCTGAGTCCTTTTAGTACCTGAAACTCCAGGCGCTAAAGCTTTGAATACAGGTTCAAGGAATTCATATTCATTTTGGGGTCCACCAATCATGAGACAATATCCTCGTTTTTCCCCCCAAACACCACCACTAACACCCACATCTAAATAATTTATACCGTCATTTTTTAATTCATTTGCTCTACGGATATCGTCAGTAAAATGAGAGTTCCCACCATCGATAATAGTGTCACCATTTTTTAAGTATGGTTTAAGTTCAGTAATAACAGCATCAACGATGCCTGCAGGAAGCATTAACCATATTTGTTTAGGTTCAGATAAACTTTCAATAAAATCATTTAAATTTGTTGTAAACTTTATTTCCTTGGGTACTTTAGCTTCAGTATTTTTATCATAAACTACACATGAAATACCAGAACAAGAAATACGTCTAACCATCGCAGAGCCCATTCTTCCCACACCGATAAAACCTATTTGTTTTTTCATATTCATCTTATTCACTCCACATTTTCATTCCACCAATAAATGCTTTATCATTACCACCTCTTCTAACATATTCAGGGAGATTATTAATTCTCACTACGTTTCCGCCGCCAAGAACAATATAATCTGGCATGAATACCTGATAGAAACCATCGGTAATATTTAAAACTTTACTCTCCCAAACTTTATTCCCATTTTTTTTTCGATAAGCATCACAAGTAAAATATTCATAATCATGATCTAAATAATTAAGGTGTCCTAATTCTAGAGAGATAACTTCATTATTCACGACCAAGCTACTACCTAATCCTGTCCCCAATCCTAAAAAAAGCATTTTCCCTCCATCGTAGCTTCCTATCGCTTGCATTGCTGCATCATTTATTATCTTAACAGGACAGTTAAACGCAGATTTCAAATCAAAATTTACCCATCCATGACCTAGATTAGCAGGCTCTTTCATTATACGATTTTCAATAATTAGTGATGGGAAACCAATGCTGATAGCCGAGCAATGAGAAAAAGAATAATTTTCATTTAATTCATGGATAAACTTTTGTGGTGTCATTGAGAGACCTGATTTTATTTTTATCGCATTATTTAAATCAGAAGAATAAACCTTAATGAAAGTTCCACCTATATCAATAACCAAAACATTTCTTTTTTTAAAGAAATATTGAACATTCTGATTGGATGATATCATCAACACCCCCTCCATATTTCACTTTCAATTTCACATATAAAAAGAAATAGTTAAATAAACATGACTAACCCAATAAATTTAAAATTTATTTACTAATACATATAACAAATTCAACTTTAAATTACAGACCAATAAAAAAATCAAGATTAAACCATCAAAAAAATTTAATTTAATAATACAAATTTATCTGTCAATTGAAAGAGGAAATACAAACCTGTTGATGAATCATTTAATATAAAACATGTCAACCATATCAAAATAAGACTATTGTAATAGCATAATGCGATTGAAAATTAATAACATTATATAGTCCCAATTAGTAAAGTTAACAATCTAAAATAATTATTAAAACAAAAGGTTACTTATAATATATCCCTCAACATAATACATATTTTTCAAAATAAAATTTTTATGTAATACTATTAAGAATATGATAACAGTTAGAGTTTGTCTCAATAGAACTTTATTCCAAACGATGAGACCACAGACAAAATGCAACATAGCCTCGTAATTTTCGAGCATCTTTTCCCATGAGGCAGGATACGGTGAAAGCGATTCATCCAACTATGAGTTCTTTCAACAACCCAGTGATGGGTTTTGAACCCGTGTTTTTACTGGCATCAAACTTCTATTTACGGGACTGGATATGCGGCTCGTAGCAGCGACTCTATAGATAGGTTTTCCACCAGACTGCATCGTAACCTTTCTCCAAGCAGAGCCTGAGTTTTTCCCCGGACGTCTCGTCTGAAGCCCATCGAATGTATCTGCAACCAGTTTGATGTCATGTGTGTTTGCTGTTGCAACAACCAGCGATAAGGGAAGCCCGTAGACGTATGTAGTAGGCTACGTTTTACGCCTTGCTTTCCTCTATCCGTGGGATTACTGCATGTTTATTATTCCTGACAGCGGTGATTTGGTTATGCAGCCGTCCATTGATAACCAAGTCAAGAAGCATCCAGATATTTACAGGCAAGCAAATCGTTTTACCAAAAGTGATCCAAAGATACCGAGATCACGCCATTCCAGTAAGCGCCAGTGCGCAAAACTCGATGAACGTATCCCGGTGATATTCAGAGCGTTCCACTGGCAGCGGATCCCAAGCACAAAGAATATAGCATCCATAGCAGCGTGGTTTAAACACGTTTATGGTGAGTGCCGAGCGAATGATTGGTTTTGCGCTCAGAGATAAGCGGTGCTATTTTTTCCCAGAGTTTATTGCTGATCCGCCATCTGCTGCCTGTCATATTTTTACCTTCAGAAATTCCCCGTTACGACACTACGACGCTTCCTTCATACCCACAGCTTTACACTTAATTAGCTCTAGTACCTGTTCATCGGCTATTGGTGCTATCATGACATTCAAATCAGATATTTCATCGTGTAGCTCAAATATCTGCGGGCCAGCGATTTTAATGCAATACAATAGGCATCCTGAATATTATGATAGACGGTAACATCGGGTCTCCATACGGCAAGGGTACGGAACAATTGCATCCTCGTAAGATAGCGTATGTGTTCACATAACTCATCTGGGGCTGACACAATATTCTTTTGGATAATTTGTAGTGCAATACGCAGTGTAACAACAGTCATTTTACGGCAAACTTTGAATACACGTAACGCTTCAATCATGTCACTTCGTGCTTTCGGTGTGACGATGCGTATACGTGAGAAAGTAGCGTGAGCAGCACTTTCTACATCTATCGTATCACTTTTACCACTCTTACCGCGCTTCATCTTATCCGGTGCGGTAACCTCCAGTACTTCGATTTTGGCTCTTTAAAAGTAGCGCAGTAGACCAGTTCCATACGACCCCGAACATTCAACACCGATACGATCAACTGTGCCAAAAGAAGCCATCCAGGCCAGCATTTTTAACGTGTTGTTAAAAAGAACTCAATACCTAAAGCCCGATTATTTTGATCAACTACTACAACCGAAACATGTAAATCTTTATACGTATCAACACCACCAACGACAAACAATGAATTAACGGTTTTTACCTTTGTCATAGATCATTTCGTGCTTCAGAGATTATTCATCATTTCTCCTGAAGATACCCTGAACAAAACAGTAAAGAGACATTGTCCTTTAAATGATGAAACTCAGCAGTATTAAAACACATCAGACCTTAGATGGTAGAGTTTCGCTTCGCAGCGATATGACAAGTAAGAGTATTACTGCTCTTGTTAATACCTAGCGTATCCGCTCCTCGCTCAATTAAACCTGACTGGTTCCAAAGTTTCTAAAGTCAGCAATGAGCTCCTTGGTATTCATTTTAGCCAGATACGTTATGCGTAATAGGAAATCAAAATAATTAGAATGACGGGCCAGAGCATCTCGTCTATCAAATCGAAATACGGGATTCTCTGGAAAGTTAACTAATGGTGCATAGTCCGGGTACGCTAAGCCAATGGCGCTACACCATGCCCGTTGTATTCTAGTCGCCATATTATTGGCATCATCTTGTAAATAGTTGCCTAAATAGCCGTATATATCTCGATTAAATAACAAAACTAAATGGTAGTGAGGATATTCACTTTCATTACGTTCTCTTACCCAAGCATAATAAGGGAGTGCTGGTGTAGCTGAACGCCCCGTACGATGATGTGCTGCTCTCAGTTGGCTTTTTAGTGACTCGATAAAACGGGTAATGGCTCGCTCATCCGTGCGTTGAAAACATACCGGCATATCTGGGGCATCAGGACTACTATCCTGAGCGAATCGTAAATCAACTCGGATTGCAAATACTCGGTTATGGTGTTCTAGTGTATTCTCAACCACTGCCAGTAATCGGCGAAGGATATAATACGATATCGAGGAATAATAGCGATCACTCGCGATAGTTATCAGTTGATCCAATTCTGTTTTAGTTAATGCATAAGCTGACATTTTTATTACCTTACTATCATAGAAATAGTGATATCTGTATTCGTGTTTAAGTACCTATCGCATCCATAACACAGTGAGTTATAGACACAATAGGTACGGTGATTAGATAAACATTGCTTTGTTGGTTATTCAGTGTTATTGTTATAAGCTGGTCTTATGTTTAGTAAGATGGTGTATATTACCTATACCGACATCATTCCATTTAATAAAAGACGGACTCAACCCTCCCCAAAGCCGCAATAAACCTCGCTTGGTGATATAATCCTACTCACTGATATTATTAAAAAATAACTCTGAAGTTATCCTTATCTTGGTGAGTTATTGAGTATGAATACTCCTCTGCTACTGAACGGAATATTCAATCGTTCGGCTAGCTCTTCAGGTGTCATTTTTGCACCAATAAATCCCACATAACCAATTCCATCTTGAATAAACCGTTTCAGTTTCCCCTCTCTTTCCAATTGGTTAATAGCTGGCTCTAAACGCTCACTGTGTCTAACTGCTCTTGGTCCATATTTAATAATATAATTCGTTCTAAAATTATAAGATCCATTACTCTCTAAATGACTCTCAAGCCAATCGAGTAATTTTTCAGCATCACTGGGCTCCCTCGTTTCCTCAGTTTTAGCGATAAAGTGATTGAGATACCACTGTGTGATATAAAATGCCGCATTCAAGGTTTCATTTGTGATCAGCGTTGAATTCGGTGTCATAAAAACCTGCATCACTGCCGCAATTCTCGACGCATGTTCCATATAGCGCGCAATAAAATCCTCATAATGTGAAAATGTCGTGTCCTGCTTCATACAATCTGATATGATTCGCTGCTGTTCATACCAGCATTTTTGTGCCTCCACCGTTAACGTGATACACTGACGTTCACCACCATACTCTCTTCGCAATGCAGCCTTGTCTAAATGCGCGAGCAAAACGGAAGAAAAAGCATCAAATGCATGCGCGTCTAATCGTAAAGTGTTCAGGTCATCCAGCCTAGTTAATGAATTGTTCAAATCCACGAATAAAAAACGGGCTAGCCCACCAGAATACCGAAACTTCGTGACTTTTTTCCTCAAATAATGATTAAACAATTCCGGCTGTAACATTAACAAGATGCTAAAACGGGCATCTGAAATAAAGTCGCTGTCGCGTGAAACACGGCTCACCGAAATACTCTCTCCACACCAGAGTGAATTTAATAACGAAATTTTATGAAATAGATTGCCGTCAAACAGAGCCCCAGCTTCATCTGAGGCCAATGTTAACACTGGATACCCTTGCCCTAATTCCCGAGTTAATGCCTCGCTGGTGGGATCATTGATAATTAAACGCCGTTGAACCGGCTTAACCGGTGCTTGTTGTAGGCATTCATCTAACTGACGACGAGCCTCAGCCACATCACCGTTATCCTTAAGCATTTTTTGATAATGTTTCTCATGAGCTTTTAGCTCTATTTTCCAAATAGCCTCATGCCGTTGATACTCCGCCTGTGCTGAACCATATTCTCTTTTTTGTGCTTCTTCCCACTGGATAACAGGTGCTATCAACATTCTAAATACCGTCGTCTTTTTACTGCCCGACTTGGCGAGCACAAGCGTATAAAGTGAAGTGGGATAGCGAATCCCTTGGATAGGTTGAACATCAAAGTTATCGTGACATCCCATCCCCATAACTCCTAATAGAGTAGGTAAAATAATATCTGTGCTAGCACCTGTTTGAGCGTGTATGTGCCCGATCAACTGCTGAAAAAATTCAGGTAAAAATTTCAACTGCAAACATAGTTCTGGATTGCCATTTGACATTTTTCTTGCTCCTTAATTTGATAGACAATTAAACTTCACGTGAAGCAACCCATTTTTCGATCTCGCTGTATAGCCATCCAACTGATGATATCCCCAGCTTAATCGGTTTAGGAAAATCCTCATCGTAATACTTCGAGCGAGGGTTTAATTTTTCATAAATACTGGATCTGGATATCCCCAGAATAACGGTTAACTCAGTCATACGTAAAATACGTAATGGTGAATTTGTCTGATTTCTAGTTTCTTTTTGGTTGGACATCTCATTTTCCTTTGTTGAGCCGATGACTTAACTAGACTTTGCCATAAACAATGAGAAAATATCCCGTAGTAAAATGGAGACCAAAAGGAGATGAAAGTGCCTACACACACATTTGCTGAAATGCTGTATAAAGTTTATGAAATACTTGGACTGTTTAAAAAAAACACGAATAGAAGAGATTTACGTAACCATTCCAATTTTTCATCTCACCAAGTGTTTTTTGCGAAAGCTTTAGATGAAATAATTGATACGATCGACAATCAAGAAAGCCTAGACAAACAAATCAGATTAGTCTTATTTTACAAATATGAACAGCTATACAATAAATTTGTCAGTACTAATCTAGTATCGACTTTAAATGCAAAAGAGATAATGATACGTTTTACTGAAATTGTAATACCTGCAGTTATAGCATTAGATATACATATAACACTTCGTGGCTATAGAAAAGAAGATCCATTCAATTTTTATTATCACATACGTAAATTTTTACTTAGCGAAAAATACAATAAAAATAATGAAGAATTAATATATCAGAATGCAAAAAAATATTTAAAAAAATACATAAAGTCGCTGAGCTTTGAGCCCTCCATTGATCTCAGCTCAATAATTTCATTAATTGATAATATTAGAAAAAGTTCTAAGCAGAGAACAGCATCAATTAATAAAGCAATAGATCAATGCCTGTCAATCGCCAACTTGATGGGATATAAAAAAAGTTATAAATTTGATCTCCTTAGAGTAGCCTATACTTCAATAAATACATTGCTATTATTTCAAAAAGAAACCAATTTACTTGATTCCGTTTATAATAACCATGAAAAAATCATAAAAAAAGAAATAAAAGAATATGAACCAATATCAAAGTTACAAAATTATTTGTATGATGGAAAAAATCACTTAATTATATTAGGAATTGAGGACGAAATTGTCGATAAAAACTCAACTGAAGTCATTAATAGCATTATTAGTTATTTAGATATTCCTATATTGAATAATCCTAATGTCAAAGATATTATTTACGAAATAGAGCGTTTTACATTTAATTTAGATTATCTTGTGCCATATTCAAAATCTTATTTTAGCCTACTCAAAAGACATCTCAATAAATACGACAAAAATAACATATTGAAACCATACTTAACATTTATAGACATAATACTATTATTACAAGATGAAAAAATCGATGCTGCCTTTAATTTTATTAAAAATATAAATAAAAAAAACCTACCCTTAGGTTTTTTAAACTCAGCCATTTCAACTATTGATTTGGCTTTACAAATAAAATTAAAGAAAAAAACGATAAGAAATGGTTCTTTAATTCCTTTGATTAATTCAATTTTAATCACCAATAGCATTTATATAAAATACTACCCCATTGCTTACCACATTGAAAACAATAAAATCAGGGAAAATCCCATTATAAAAAACCCAAATAATATTATACTAATGCAATCAATAGCAAGATATAATCTCATGATAAGTAAAATAACCGATGAGAAAAATTATAAGTTTGATGAAGTTTTCCCTCACGCAATCAATGGAAGTCTGAATCACCTTGATAAATTACTTGAAAAATTAATTAAACACGATCTAAATTTCAATATTAAAGATGATGTTATCGCAAAAAAAATCATAGAGAAAAAAATATATACGTATTCAAATCTTAATAAAAATCTAATAAACATTCTTAATGATTGTTCATTGTACAACTGTATAGGCTGCCTTTCAATTCTATATGACTACCTTCAAGCTCCAGGAGAGGAGTTTGAAAATATTCGTCTTTTTATAAGCAAGCCAGAAAAAGAAATCAACAATTTACGTAAAGCATTACATATAGCTGAAAATATATTATATGAAAATAAACAAAAGAAAAAAAGTGCTGTCCTAGATAACTAAAAACCTACCCCAGAAGGGATTGTCAGAATGTCGTAACGGGCAATTTCTGAAGGTAAAAATATGACAGGTAGCAGATTACGGATCAGCGATGAACTCTGAAAAAATAGCACCGCTTAGTCCTGAGCATAAAACTAATCATCCGCTCGGCACTCACCATAAACGAGTTGATAACCGTGCTGCCATGAATGCCATATTCTTTGTGCTCAGGACTGGCGGCTAGTGGAACGCCCTGAATGCCACCGGATATGTTCTTCGAGTTCTACACATCGGCGCGTCCTTGAATGGCGTGATACCGGTGTCTTTGAGCGCTTTTGGCAGAACGGTTTGCTTGCATGTAAACAGCTGGACGGTAGGCTCTAAGTATATGCTACACCTGCTACATGTAGCAGGTGTAGCATATAGCCTGTTATCAATTTTTATTTCACAAGCATCAATGAAAAAATTTATTCATCATCAATCTTATTTACTATATTCAAATCCCCCCACAATTTGGTGATATATTCAATCTGTTGAGTAACCTTAGTTAAGTGTATCCCCCCCATCGCTGACTATCTTCATTGAGTAAGCAGGAGTATTGATTATTCCATTTGATAAAGAATTAAGTAGCTAAAGAGATCCCTGATAGAAAGAACATGTAGATAATCTAGTGTAAGCGACTCATGATATATTTAATAAGGGCAACTCAGTATTACAAAAAATCTCAGATATATATTATCTCCTTGAATAGCTATCATTTTCTTTTATTTCAAGGAGTAATATGCATCACAACGCTCACTTTAAAACCCTCCTATCGACTCTACCGACTTCATTCCAAACCTCTTTTTTCAACCAACTCAGCCACCTAATCAACTACTCTCCCATCATCGGTTTGATGGGTAAAACGGGAGCGGGAAAATCCAGTCTTATCAACGCACTATTCCAATCGTCATTATCACCTGTGAGTGATGTTTCAGGCTGCACACGCCAAGCCCAACGCTTCAGCATGACGATGAACAACCATACTCTCACTTTTGTAGATTTACCCGGCGTGGGGGAAAGCCTTGAGCGGGATAAAGAGTACCACCAGCTCTATCGCAACTTATTACCAGAACTCGATTTAATCATCTGGGTACTCAAAGCCGATGACAGAGCATGGTCTTCTGATGAACAGTGTTATCGCTTTCTCACGAAGAAATGCGGTTACCAACCTAATCAATTTCTATTTGTCTTGAACCAAGCCGATAAAATAGAGCCTTGTCGCCAGTGGGATGAATACAAGCATCAGCCATCCTCAGAGCAGGCCTATAACTTAAAATTAAAGCAACAAGCCGTCATAACCGCCTTTAAGCCGCATCATCCTGTGATAACAGTTTCTGCGGTCGAAAACTATCAACTCACTGAATTAGCAGAGCAACTCATACAGGCGTTACCGGCGCAAGCCAGTAGCGGAGTAGCTAGGCAACTGAACAACCCTTACCGGACACAATCGGTGGAGAACGCCGCACGTAACAATTTTGGTCAATGTGTCAGTGATATTGTGGATACCTTAATCGATATCATTCCCTTGCCGCCATTGATAAGAAGTACAATTAGCACCGTTAAAAACAGTATTGTATCCGTCGCTAAATCCCTGTGGAGCCTGTTCTTTTAACCTCTTACATTAAACCATTAATTATCACTCTCAGCGCCAGTCCTTAACGGGACTGGCGCTTTTTTATTTCTTTTTCTTGGAGTATCAACTAATGAATAACACAACTGAATCCGCTATTGCAATGACACTCGTCCCCAATGAACAACGCCTTGATTTTTGGCTCAACCACTTCGGGAGCGTGAAAGACTGGACCATCTTTGAAGTGGTCATATTTACCACTATGGGACAGTTTTGTGATGACTATCAGGGTGGATATTGGGAATATTGCACCTTATCCAATGGTGGCGCTTTTATTTATCCCGATTTACCTCAAGAGACACTGACGCTGTTCAACCCACATAACGGTAACGAAGCCAACTTCAGTTGTGAAGCCACAGGCATTGCCGTGTGTTTGATGATGTACAGTTTATGGTCATTTCAAACGGAAAGTGACATCCTCGTCGACGCGAACAACTATAGCCACAGTATACGTTAAATAATTGGATCTTACGGTGAACGCGATGAAATTATCAGAACGGCAACTAAAAACCTTGAGTAATGTGAAACTCAATTATGGCTCACTCTGTAACAAAAGGACACTCAACTCGCTGGAGAAAAAAGGAATGATTCAATGGAATACATCAAACCATTGGGTCTTAACGGAGTTCGGTTTTCATATCTATAACATGAGTAAACGGCGTTGCTTATAAAGCGTTAGCGCTAACATAAAGACTTATCCCGTATTTTGGTACTTGATAATATCGAGCATACCAACCAATTCAAGAAAGGAGAGAATTCTTTAAACATCATTTTATTCCCTTCCATTTTGACTCACTCCCTCATCAACTCTTTTTCTTATTTAAGCACCAAAACAACAGTTGATCGATTACGCCGATCGATAACCGTTTATTGATAGTTATGATCGACATTACCGATCGTATTTTAATTATTGATAGGTAAAACAGATCAATTAAGTTAAACTATCTCACGCTAAATTATCTTTATGTCAGTGATATTAAGGTGATTGAGTCAAATCTTTCATGCCTTCCACTGACATAACGCGATTCAACCATACTTAATGTGATATTGATTAAAAGGAAATCAATCATGAAAAAAGCGTTTATTGTTCCCGCCCTAATGGGGTGCATTTCATTACCAGCATTCGCTAACACAGATGACAGTAAAACGGGGCTTTATGTCACGGGTAAAATGGGCGCATCCATTGTGCAAATGTCTGGCCAGCAGTTTGTCTACAGCGGCTATGCTGATGCCGGTGATAATGGTACAAAAAATGGAGATAGCCATCGTACTGGCGTATTTGGCGGTGGACTTGCGTTAGGTTATGACTTTTCCAATCAGTTTGATATCCCTGTTCGCGCTGAATTGGAATTTATGGTGCGTGATAAAGCAAATTCAACCTACAACATCCTCGACCGTGTGCGTAATGGCGTACATCAAACTCGTGATATTAAAAACCAAATCAAACTCAATACGTTAATGGTCAATGGGTACTACGACATTAAAAATAGCTCAAATTTCACGCCGCATATCTCTGTCGGGCTAGGCTATGCGGCCGTGGATTTTAAAACCACCCGCGCTGATGCTTATACTCCAGGACTCTCTCTGCATGATACTCACACGCATACCGCCAATAACTTTGCCTGGAGTGTCGGTGCGGGGGTGAACTATGCCATCAATGACGATTGGGATATGGGTCTAAGTTATCGCTATTTAGATGCTGGAAAAGCCGACATCACGACAGCGGTAGGCGATGGGGAAAACACCTCAAAAATCAAAGTGAAGGCCAATGACATCATGCTTGGTTTGACTTACCGATTCTAATCTCTGGCATTCAGCCTTATAGATTACCCTCAACTTACCTAGCCAACATGCCTTTTTGATGTTGGCTATTTTACATCCTAAAAAGGTGGTTACATGAACTCATCTTGTTTTATTAAATACCTGCTGATTGCTTTTGTCATTAGCGCAATTATCATTGTTTATAATTGGATTTCGCCTACCGGTCATATCTACGGTATTTGGGCGGGGATTAAGTTTTTCGTTGTCATGGGATTAGGCACCGGAGTGGGCATGTTTATCGGTAATGCTATACGACTCGCGATTATGCCAGATTACATCACAACACGCGAAGGTGCGATAGGGCTGATGCAAGCCAAGCTCTTTTGGGCTATCGGCCCTCAAATCATTGGCTGGTTTGTCGGGCTGATCCCTGTGTACTCTTTCTTTTATAGCTGAATATCCAATGAAAAATCGCAACCTATTTCGTTTATATCTGCTTATTTTAAGCTTATTCCTGATAACCAGTTGTTCAGAGTCGCCCAAAGAGGTTTTTATGCATCAATGTGTTAACAACAGTAATGCCTTTAATAAACAGGAATGTGAATGCGCATTCACTCTTCTGACTAAAAAATTCCCTGAAGACAAACTCGCCCAATTTATGGCATCAAAAATCAATACGGCACAATCATTAACGGAAGAACAACGCCAATATCTCGGTTATTCCGCCAAAGCGCTTCAATATTGTTCTCGATATCGTAGAGGTTAAATGATGATGAAAAAAATACTATTAGCCTGTGTTCTCATGAGCGGCTCACTAAGTGCATTCGCTATCCCCAATTATTGGTCGGCAACCTTCGCACAAGGCTATATGGAGTACGGCATCAGTAATGATAAACATCTCAGAGTTATTCTTGCCTGTAATATTGCTGCTGATGAGGAATATGATAATGGCGTTTATCTTTATCAAGATGGACATCCTATCGATACAAACAATATCGCCTTTGTTATTGACGATGAAGTCTATTACATTCCGGAGGAAACCAAAACGCGTAGTGAAGGTAATGCCTGGACTCTCTTTACGCAAGCGATAACAAAAGCGAACTCATTTGCAGTGTACGCCAATGATAAACCGATTGGTCAGTTTACCCCCAATCCTAAAAACAGGGCAAAAATTTTTGCCGACTTTGATTGTAATGCCGTATTTTATCGCGATATTGCCCGCTGATCCCCCTTCTATTTTGTTTATCGGCCCATCAAAATTGGGCCATTTTTCATTGATATCAATCATCTCATTCATTATTATTTCAAGAGATCAAATAAACAGGTCTCCATATGGATCCCTGCCCTTTTCGAGATCATATTCTCAAAAAAGAGACCATTTTGGTGCTCGGCAAATACCATTTTAAAAGCTGAGGACACAATTGAGGGTATAAATTAAATAGAACTAAATTAATCACTTTAAATATATGATGTTATGATGAAAAGTCGATTCCTAGTCCGCCACCTTTATTTCTACAGTGGCATCCTCAAGTCAAGTAAACTCCTTTATATTCCTTGTATTATCACTCATATAACTTCACCGAACTCAGCACCTGACAGATACAGACTGCCAAACCTAAAGACAAAGAGTATAAGCTCTCTGATGAGCGAAGACTTTACCTTCTCGTTAAACATAATGGCACTCGTTAGTGACGAATGAAATATCACTTCGCAGGTAGAAAGTGTTCAGAATTCTGTGTCACTTTATTTTAATAATTTACGATCTATTTGTATTTGACCCTATATTTCCAGACATTTCATATCAATCTCTTTTACTTAAAGAAAAATAGCTCTCTTTCTCAAAATATCCCCATCAATTAAACTCAATACATCAATAATAGGACATGAATATGCACATGACAGCAACGGCTTACCCATGCCTAAAATCGGGGATTATCTCTGTTTTTATTACGAATTTAGGAAAATATAACGAAGGCGAACTGTTCGGTGAGTGGCTTGAGCTTCCGGCAACCTCAAAAGAGATCGAACACTGTTTAATGCGGATTGGCATTGATGGTATTCACTATGAAGAGTATTTCTTGACCGACTATGAATCCTCAATTGATGGCCTTTCGTCCTACATTTCAGAATACAGCCTTTTAGATGAGTTGAACGAGTTAGCCACACAATTAACCATGTTATCGCCTGATGAAATTGACCTTTATCAGGCGGCAATTGGAATCGGAGCTTCAGCGAGTTCAATCCATGATTTAATTCATTTAGCGAATAATTTAGATTCTTTCCAGCAATTAGCGGGGGTCAATAATGAATATGACTTAGGTTATTACTGGATAGAAGAAAGTGGTTGTTATGATTTAGCACAACTTGGTCATTTATCACATTACTTTGACTATGAACGCTATGGACGTGATGTTTGTATTGAACAAGGAGGCATTTTTTACGATGGAGGATATGTTTATCATATAGGTGGGTAGATAGGACAACAGAATGAGAGTCAAGCCGCTTTCATCCCTTAAGGCGGGAAATAAAGAATGTCGTGGTTCCCCAATGACATCCATAAGCTAGAACGTTAATCAAACTAAACCCTACTTTATGCCATCTTTATGGATATCCGTGAAGATGGCTATTATGGTATTCTTTTTTATTTAATTCAAACCATTAAATGGATATTTATCTTACTGTGATGACAAATGCACTAGTAGAAGCAAGATAGCCACATATTGGCTTTCAACATAACACCCTATGCACCATACCCCTTGGCGTAAGTAGAATGGACGAGTGTTAATCAGGTGGCCTTGCGCACATTGCAGTTTCAGCTTTTGGTTGCCCTCTTCAGGGTTAAGCCATACACCACCCTAGACCGCCACGATTTGGGCTATTTTGGCCTTAAGCTATTCAGAATAGGCTTGGATACTTTGCCCCACATTACTGGGCCAATGCACAATCACAGCAAGAAAAGCATGCTGTTGTTCCGGCGGCGCATGACGCAGAGCAAAACCCGCTTTTTCGGGTAATTTAATGAATGTCATTAGTTACCTGCTAATCATATCATCGTGACTCGTTATCTTATTAGTCAACTTAACCGATATTTTCATTATTGGCCGACGTTTGATGTTAAGTCGTTGGTTGAAAATATTGTGTATAAATTAACATTGCCTTCTCTTTTAAAACACAGTGAGTCACCTCAGGCTTAAAAGGGCTTTTAGCGAAAATCTCACCACTGTATAACATGATGTTAAACCCCGCAATCTCAGCTAGCTCATCATGAGAAAGGCAATAAACCATCCGACCTGATTGACTCCATACCATCGCACCGAAGCACATACAACAGGGCTCACAACTGGTATACAGCGTGTACTCAGATAAATTCATGATTTTATGTAATGAACGCATCCCATCTAACTTGACTAGGCGCACAAAAGATGAGCAGTGAGGTGCGGAGCCTCATAGATTGCCGGCATCATAGTGCCCAATACGGGATGCATAAAGCTCCCTCAGACTGGAGACTCCACAACATGAAATATACACCGATTGGCGTTGATATCGCAAAGCATTTGATCCAAGTTCACTTCATTAATGAATATACAGGTGAAGTGTTTGATAAACAGATCCGTCGTCAGGATTTTCTGACGTTCTTTAGTAACCGGGAACCTTGCCTGATTGGCATGGAGGCCCGTGGAGGCTCACAGCACTGGGTGCGTGAGTTGAAAAAACAGGGTCATAAAGTGCGGTTATTGCAAGGCCGTTTTGTAAAAGCATTCGTCATGTGTCACCGATCATATCAGTATCAGACCGTATTAATCGCTGACACTGATAAACATTAACGCTTAAAAAAGGGTGAATACTGAAAGGTTGCTCTGTTGGCCAGCGTGATGACAAAGACAAGCAAAACCGGGACTCACTAAAACTGAATGATTTTTTAAGCTTGAAGCTCGCAGAGGAAATGAGATGTGAGTCAGCGGATTACATAGGGGCTCGCAGCTTTACGGCTGCAAAAAGCCGGATATAAAGCTGCAACCTACCCGTCAATGTCAAAACAATGGATGCTGTTGCAAACGGGATGCGTTCATATAATAAATCATGATTAAATACGTATTCATTTTCATGACTTTTTGCCTCAGTTTTACCGCTAACGCCTTTAGCACGAATGTATTTGATACCGCCATCGATAAAAGTGGTTTACACCAATGTGTAATATCTTCATTTTCAAGCTAAATTTTATTAACACGCTGATTATTGACCACGGTTCCGGCACGTAAAGCAGGGATTAAAGGATAATTCGCGCTATTCCCTGCGGATTGATTCTTTGAGAATTCAGCGGATATTTCGTGGTTATCATCTTTAAACATCGAATCGGATCAACTACCCACAAATATTTGTCCATCAGGCATTAGGTACCAAACATAATCATCAATACTGAAAACAGCGCCTAAATTGGCTAATAGTTGAAATCCGGTACCGTTATGAGTGAAATACGGAATCGGCGTATTAATATATTTCGCTGCTGGCAAAATAAAGGTTAACCCACTATTTTCGTGCAAATAGTCTGTGATTGTCCTCAATGTTGGGTGCTGGAATGAGCATAGCCACAGTTTATCGAATACACCAACCAGCTCCCGGACAAATAATTTTTGAAAGCCATTATCAGCAGCTTGTGAGCGTTCGACGTAACCCGTAAAATATCGGTAAAGCGAATCAACATAACCAGTTTCGAAACGGACCAACTTTCCGGTTAGTCTGTTTTTGTTTCAACAGTCAAAAACCCCCGACCACAAGCCGAGAGTTCAAGCATAAATTTGGCATCAATAATATGGACCTCATCACTGGATAAATAGCATCTGCTAATTAGTTTCATCAGAATTTATTCTCAAAATCATCAATTGATTTCAAAACCGTACTTTCGAACCATGTTAATTAGTCTTTTTCTTCTGCTGCTGACGTTCCTTTAACTGGTGCTTTTGGGTTACCTGTTTGTTTTTTTGCTTGAACTTGACCCGCCGCTCTAATGTCTTTTTTCTCAGAGACAGATAAATGCTCTCTTAGCGTGAACGTGACTTGCCGTGCCATTTGCCCGTCAATTTCGCTGGCGTCAATATTGCCCGTAAACGTGGCGATGCGAAATTAATGGCTTTAGCGGTATGGTTGGCGACACGATAGCGCTTTAATTTTCCGCAGTCTTTGGCTTCGGCAAGGGCAAATAATCGTGATAGAATTTTATCATCGGTAAAGTTAATCACACCCGTTACACGTAGTTCTTTTGGCTTTATACCTTGATCTGCTACTGCAGTGCTGGACGTTTGACCGGATTGGTCTTTATCTTGGAATTGTACCGACGGGTTAACTTTGATATTTTTTAAAGGGTTCGCTTCGCCATCAAGGGCGAATATGATTGTTGTCGGTTTCTAGCTAGTTGATTGGTTCATTAAGCATCCCTTTTAATGGTGTCAGTTCGCTTCCTGCGAACAATGTGGCAAGTGTAAAAATAACATCCGGCTCCGGAATATCTTTTTTCATCTGTTCTGCTAAATAATCGCCCGTGCCTTTGCCCGTAAAACTCCAAATAACCACTGATTTTCCTAATAAATCAGTCAATTTATTTCCAATGTCTTTACACGCAGTTTTTCTGGCTAATTTAAATCCTGACATTGCGATTTCATTGCATCGATACCGCTAGCACTTCCCGCGCTATTTTTAGCCTGTTCTATCAGTTGAGCATTGATAGTGGCGCGGCTACTTGATGTTGATAACGCTTGTGGTTTAGGTAACCCTTTTAAAATTTGATTTTGCTCTAACTGACCACGCAAACCGCCCACATACCCCAGCCCTTTTTTAACGATAAATTGCTCACCACTGCGTGTGACTTCAAAACCATCATTAAAGAATGCAGCAGCGCCATAATCATCAACGTTAATTAAACGCTGCATTTCATCCATGCCAGTTAGGCGTGCAGTAAAGTCAATTTGCCACATCTCTGCACTGGTTTTAATCTGGGTTTCTTCTGCTGCGCCATTAAACTCAAGCAAGAATGAACGGATCAGAACGTTGCCTTGTTGCCCATTTTGGGTTTTCAGCTTTTTCTGGACTGGGGCATGGGTGATCATCGCAACGGTACCGGATTCTTTATTAAGTAATCCAATCCAGTTAAAGTCGAAGTCCCCCACATCAGCACCTAAAGTGACGCTATAAGCAACGGCGTTCTCTCTCACCAACCCTGCTTTGTTCACGGCTTGACGGTGAACAATCTGATTCGCAGGGGGCAACTTCTCGTTGCGGTCAATGAGTTTAGTCGGGTTACCTTCTTTGTTGGTGATCCAGTACAAGTGATTCAGTCACCAGAGCTTATCTCTTAATATATGCAAGATATTCTGGCTTCATACTTATTCCTTCGATAGGTCGTCCATCAGTGACGATATAGAGTCGGATATAGCCTCCCAATCTAGTCTTTTGAACATTATTCACCATCATGATAAATCAAAAAGCCAACACAAAAACAAGATTTGCATGATTTCACAAAAACCTTTAATTTAATTTAAGTCAGATTAATGATAATTAAATTAATGTATTTTATATGCTCATTGTTAATTCCATTGCCAAATATAATATTTAGTATTATTGCAATCTTCCTTATTGTGTTCGTTGCAATAAGGAATTTTTTATCTACACACTTATCTTTACATCTTAGTTGCCAATTATTTTGTCGATTGGTTTCACCAAAAACCTTGAAGTCTTTTAGCAAGAAAACAACTTGTCCTTTAAGTATGAATATTTCTTAAAAAATTTCTCATAACAAATTAAAAATTCACCATTTTGAGCTTTATTATTTACAATAAAAAACCCGCACTAGGCGGGTTGTCTATTACAGTAGTTACATTTGTACTTGTTAATAAATTAATGTCGTAACAAGTAATTGACTTGTGATTCTATTGAAATATCAATACTCTTTGCCTGTCAAAACCATTAACACTAGCAAAGTTAAGGTATTCATCTAAAAGTTCTGGCGGCATAGTTGGTGTACGCGATAATACCCATAAGTAATCTTTATTAGGTCCCACAACTAGCGAATATTGATAGTTGTCATCAAGCTTAATAATGTTATAGCCACCGTAAAAAGGACCGAAAAAAGACACTTTCAAGGCACCTACATCCGACGATTCAACAAAATAAGCTTTTCCTATACTCTCTTTCCACTTTTTCCCGTTTGAATCCCATCCTCTATTGACTACCTTTACACCACCATCATTGCGTAGAGAATAGCTTGCAGAAACTTTACTTAGCCCCTTTTCAAATCGATTATCTATTCTAGCCACTTCATACCATTCACCAAGATAGCGAGATAGCTCAAAATATTTAATAGGGGTTATGTCAGATGACACCTTAACACTACACCCATTAAGTAAAAGCATACTTACAAGCATAAAAACTGACTTTATCTGCATTACAACCTCACAGAAAATTTATCTATAAGATACTTTCGCATAAAAAAGAGTGTAGAGCGACTATAGTGATTTAATATTTTGTAACTATAGAGCCCTAGCATTTAAATAAAGTCATTGCCGCGCTAACCCGAATTACCCTAACCAGTGTGGTAAAGCGATTGATGATAATATTAAAAGAATACCGACTAAAAGGTATTGAAAAACATGAAGCATACGGATAAATAACTCTTTTAATATCATAGAGCGTACCCCTTATTGCTAATGTTATTTTATTATCAAAATGAATAGCACCACCTAAAATATAGCAGCTCTTTTTAATTTGTCAGATATCATATCTCACTAAAGCACTTATCTATTGCTTATAATCATCTATCACGTTACGCGGGGAGGATCACATATCGTTCCAATAAACAATCAAATTATTCTGCTATAATGAAAGACGACCTTTGTAGCTTATAACCTCACACAATGTAAGGAAGTATGATTAAAAAATTCAGTTTCCTCATATGCTCACTAGTTATCGTTATGAACTTGGCTGCCTGCAATACGACTAAAGGCGTAGGCAAAGATATAAAAACTGGTGGAGAAGCAATACAAAGGGCTGCAGAGTAAAATCTTACTTTTACCCAACCCTTGAGGCTTAGATACAACCTCTTATGCCTCAATTTTCAAAAAATAAAATACCATGACTAGCGTTAATTGATAAAATCAAATATTTCACTTAAGGTGGATAATTGAACTTATCATAGTGTATTTTTATTAACTGACTCTAACTTACAAGGGATATTACATATGAAAAGAAAAATAATTACAGCAATATTAATGATATTATTTATTCCAGTCATTGCGAGTGCTTCGTGCGAAAGCGTTGTTGAAGAAATTACGCAAAAAATTATTAATAATGGTGTCCCAAGCGATAGCTTTACCATTACTGTCGTTTCAAGTGAAGAAGCAGCCTCACAACAAAGTACTGTTGTAGGTAACTGTTCTAATGAAACACAAAAGATTATTTATACAAAAAAATAATTCGCCCCAAAAGGGCTCGTCACGGAGCCCTTCCATTTTAATCGTAAAACATCGGCGCCTCAAATTATAGCTTAATAGAATTAGCTTAAAATCCCAACCAAAGTTACCCTTCTTGTTCTTGCTTCTGCATTATTCGCATTGATATCAATACAATTCTAGTTACCGCAAAAATATTCTGAAACCTCAAAAATACCTTTAAGACGGTCAAAATTATAATATCTGATTGAGATTACTACCTTTTTTATGTAGTAGTCACTTATAGTTAATGTATAGTGACGCTCTATTCATAAGCAGTTATTTTCTATTTTGCCTCGATATTTGGGGCATTTCTTTGTTGTTCAATTTCTCGTATTGCTTTCCTGTTAAAAATATACTTTACTATTGGATAAAATTTTCATTACATAAGAGAGCTGTATAAAGATATCTATATGTATACTAATCCTATTACTCTCTTACTAATTTTTATCCCTATCCTTGTCTGTATCCTATTCATTATTGCTCAAAATAAACAACAACCAGATATCATGACACTTTTTTTAAAGTTCTCTATCTACTTGTTAAGCGCTCTTACCTTCGTAAATTTAATTTTTTTTGCAAGAGCATTTACTGATTGGTATTAACGTAAACACTCCGTTCTAATGTAATCCTGTAAGCCAAGTATTATTTGCTTAGACTCTTCAATTCGCTCTCTGAGTAACCAATAATTTCGGATAGAGGTGTTTGTAGGTCTGGCGGCGATGTCATCATCCAAGCCGGAGGTGGAATCGGTTTCGCCTTTCGGACAGCTGGCTCTGATGTATACCCGCTCAGGATTACGCTCAGCGGCAATACGCAACTCATCAATTTCAATTTTTGCATTGGCTAGTTCCTGAATATGTTTAGTATCGAGTTTATGGAGAGATTGGACACGTTCTTGGTAATCCTCATTAATTTTGACCTGCTCTGTCAACTCAACGAGTAGTCCGGCATTTTTGGTATTTAACTCACCTATCCTCTCGTGTTGTTTCCACATTCCCCATATCGCTATCAATGCGACAATAAATAACAATATGCTGACTTTATTCATGGCGATTACCATAAAGACGTTTAAAAATTAACTTGCCAACCTTTGTAATGCTCGATAGCTTTTTAGCAACGCTTCTCTAAACTTACCTTGTCAGTGCCACCACAAGTGTCGTCTCGAAGTGCGTATACCCCAATTGCCAAGTAGATGGGTAGACAGATAATAAAGGAGGATAAGCATAAGCAAACTCGCCAAGACACACGTTTTTTCTACCTCTCGTCTCGTCATTAGCCCTTTCCACGCCTTCCCCCCTGCATATATCCAGCGTTTTAGTTCATTACATGCGCCAGCTTGGTCACCAGCATTAAGTTTTTTAAGTAATGTTGAGCGCGAGAAAGCACCTATTCCCACGTTATAAGTAAATGAATAAAGTGCCGCCCTGGTGTAATCAGGAATATTGATTTTAATTAAGGGGTTTACTGCTTTAGCGACGATTGTTAAGTCTTTTTCCAGTAACTCGTCACACTCGACTTTTGTATAGTTTTTTGTCGGAATAATGTCAGAACCTGTATGCCCATTCACCCCCACTTTACATCTCCGGAGATGACACCATAATTTTCGAGTAATGTAATTATGCCCGCGAAGACAATAAATATACCAAAAAACATAAATACCTCATTCATGTATATGTGAGAATACCATTATACATAAAGATTAATTTAGCTTACATCTTGAATAGAGATAGCCGCACACAATCACCATTCGTCAAATGATTTAGATTGATTAAAATATTGAGGTAATCGCGTATTTAGCGCACCAAAAAAGACTTAAATCTAAACAGTACAGTTATGATTTACTAACTTTAGCTTTGAACGACGAATTCAAACAAAAAACTGCACTAGGTAGGATATTTTCATCGTATTACCTCGCACTTCTACTGGTGCAACATGCACATATTTTAATAAGGTTATATCCTGAAGCTTTAGCTGCTGCTATTGCATGTATAGCATTAAATAGGTTACCTAGGTAGAAACGATTTGAAGTCATCGGCATTTGTTTACAGCCAACTTTGTGTATTTTGTAATTACCTTTTGGTCCCATCGTCGTCTGAATGTAATAGTTCATACATCTCCGCATTTACATTGTACAAAAGATTTATAACTTATGGATCGCCATCGAGGTATCGAACCCCGACTCTTAGTTTTGCTAAGACTAAATACTCTTCCAATTGAGTTAATGGCGGAATGATTTTACATCCAGTAGACCAATGCAAGGGAGGCTAAAAGCAGCCCTAAAATAGTTAGTGCATTTTGCGTTAGTGACAAAATTCGTTGATAAAAGGTAGGTAAGTTCATAGGTGATCCCTTAGGAAATGAATCCTTTGGATACCGCATCTATTTTTAAAATAAAAACTCGCAACTGCAAGATTTGCTTTTATAGCAATGAGGTATGTTGTCACAGCTATTGTAACACATAACTCTCTCACTGGGGGGATTGTAATGATATATAAAACAAAAAAACCCACTTTTGCGGGGTTTTATAATCTATATGTTATTTAAGCTGGCTTCATATTGGATTTACAAAAAATACATTTAGCGCCATATGGATTGCTTTTTGATACATCAAAGTGATAGCGTCTATATTGAGATCCCTAACAACAAGGGCATCTCATATTAATGTTGTCTTAAAGTGCCACCACATTAGCAGCCGCTGGACCTTTTGCGCCATTTTCTACCGAAAAGCTGACTTTTTGTCCATCATATAATGTTTTGAAATCATCGCTTTGAATCGCAGAGAAGTGAACAAATACATCTTTGCTCCCATCTTCAGGAGAGATGAAACCAAAACCTTTAGATTCGTTAAACCACTTTACTAAACCTGTCATTGTATTAAACATAGAATTTCCTTTAATTTTTTGATTGCCATAAGGCATAGATGAGGTTTGATTTTTATTTTTACTTATGGGAATTAATTATAAGGAATTCGCAATGAAGGGATATCTTAGATAACGCTAAATGGTGAACAACTTTAAACTGACTAGCATAAATAGGCCTGTACTTCCAAACCGATGACTTGATTAAGCCATACAAACACTGGGATAGCAAATTTAATTTTCACTCTCACCATAAAAGCGTTGATTTTGCTTAAGACACCACACATTCATCATCAATAACTTTTCCAAATAAATCATATTGATAGCCAACTTATTATCAATCCAATTATTTTTGCAATAGTATTGATTTGATTAACTGAGGTTACATATGAAAAATCCTCGCTAGCTGACTTATGTAAATATGGATGATTTCGTTCATCCCGACAGTTATACGCTCACATAGCTTTTAGGTTCAATATTCATATGACTGGAAGAACCAATCATATGAATAACTTTGAAATTCTGGGCATTATTTTTAATATCATAACCCATATCGCAGCCTTAGTGACTGAGGACAAGGATGGAAATATTTTTGATTATTCAAATAGTTATCAGGATACTCAGATAAATAGTGCGTAATTAATGTTAATGGAGCCAGTAAAGGCTGTGTTCCTTGGCGGTATTCGAGGATTAACTTACTCAATGCTTGCCTTTGGTTTGATGTCAGATAGCGTTTAAAGTAACCTTGGATATGCATAAGCACATTAGTGTGATTGCGCCTAGTCGCTTGGTGTTGTAATAAATTCATAAACTTATTTCGATACTCTTCAAAATAAGAATCGATTGAATCCCATTCATTGTTACTAGCAACAAAACGACCAAGTTCTCGATAAAGAGGCTGTGAATGCGCCAATAAAAGGAGCTTATATCGAGTATGAAAGTCGATTAATGAGTGCCGATTGAAGGAGTTTTTCTTTAGTTCATTTAGCTCATGAAGAGCAAATACCCGTATAATAAAATTTTCTCGAATATGAGGATCGCTTAACCTGCCATCTTCCTCAACAGGCAACCAAGGCATTGCTTTGAGTAATTGTTCAGTAAAAAGTCCCATTCCAGACTTTTTATTACCATTGCCAACAGAATCATACACTCGAACCCTTTCCAAGCCACAGCTAGGTGAGTTTTTACATACAATATAACCACTTAAATCTGAAAGCCTACTCAAATAGTCAGTCGAAAACTGAACCATTTCTTCAGTTAAATCGCCTTCCCGACCATCACTGAATTTGAGTCTAACGTTATTTTCTTCAGATTTAACTAGCCTCAATGCGGGTCTAGGTGTTGGTAAGCCAATTGCCATCTCTGGGCATGCTTGTTGGTATTCGAAATAATCTGATAACTCATCTACAGCAAAATGAAAGCGCTTATGACCACCATCAAATCTAACGCTATCACCCAATAAGCATGAGCTAATACCTACAGTGATTTTTTTACCTAATGTATTGGTCATATCACTAGAGGTAAGAAGATTAACCATCATTGCCACCTTATATGAAATCACTTATATACGAAATTGATTTATAATAATAACTGAATTCATATTAGTAACATTGCACTTTATTTACTAGCTTTATAAATCACTACTTCACACTTTAATAAAACAAACAAAAAAGCCCCACTGAAGTGAGGCTCATAAGCTGCTGACGTTGTAGTCATTCTTAGGCTATTCTAGTGAAGTGTGTTCTGCGCAACAAAATTAGGACACTTTTCTGAAGGAGTTTTCATATGCCACAGGCGATAAATAATGATTTGCCGTGTGTAATCGCGTCAAATTGTAATAACGGAGATAATCCAGTACGTCTTGTCTCATTTCCAATCGATTGGCGTGCGGTCTTTTAAATAACCAATCGTGTTTTAAACTGCCAAAAAAACGTTCAACAACCGCATTATCCCAACACGCACCTACATCGCCTTGACTTGAGCGCATATCATAACTTTTCAATAATGCTTGATATTGCCCACTGGTATATTGACTCCCTCTGTCACTGTGAAACACACAACCTTTTAAGGGTGAACGTAAGTTATACGCCATCATTAACGCTTTGCTTATCAATGTGGTGTCAATTTTGGATGACATGTGCCAACCCACAATACGTCGAGAATATAAATCCATTACAATGGCCAGGTAGAGCCACCCTTCTGGCGTTTTTAAATAAGTGATATCGCCAGCCCAGATTTCATTGACCGCAACCGGATTAAAGTTTTGATTCAATAAATTGTCGGCTGTGGCAATCGCTTTGCCTTTCGACGCCCCTCGATACTGTTTTCTTTGCTTAACGACTAACCCTAATTGTTTCATCAACTTTCGGGTTAAATAATCGCTTATAACATAACCTTCTTCGCGTAACTGAGCCGCTAACATACGGCAACCTAAACTTTCTCGGCTTTCGCTGAATAGGTCTCTGGCTTTTTGGTGAAGTTCAAGCAGGCTCTCATCAACCGGTTTAACAGGTCGCTTTTGCCAAGCGTAATACGTTGAACGGCTAAGCCTCATCATTTGGCATAAATGCCTAATGGGATATTGTGCTTTATGCACTTGAACAAACCAACACCTTATAGCAACTCTTTCGCAAAGAAGGCACTCGCCTTTTTTAAAATTTCTTTCTCCATTTTCAATTGCTTAACTTCTTTGCGTAGAGCCAACAGCTCCTGTCGTTCAAGAGAGGTTAATGCATTAGGCTTATTTTCAGCTTCATGACGTTTTCGCCAAGCATAGAGCAGTTTGGTGGTGACTCCGAGCGCGTTAGCTGCTTGTTGAACTGTATAGCCTTGTTCGAGTATTAAATTAATCGCTTCTTTTTTAAAACTTTCAGTATATTGCTTTGGTGATTTTCGTTTCATATCGACATCTTATTTTAAAGGTGAATATATTCCTTTATCAAAGTGTCCACATTTATTAAAGCAGAACAGATTTTGCTTTTCTCATTTTTAGCTTATTCGTTCTGTATAACTATAATATCCACATTCAATTTTGCTTTCTCCGCGCCTTTGTTAAATATTTTATATCTATTTATTGTTTTATTCTTTTAATAGACATACCAATCTAACATAATGGAATTTCAAATATGAAAAACACTAATGAAAATATCATCATCTTACCGCTTTACTGATAGGAATATGTAATGAAATCATCATACTCAAGGCCATTACTTTTGCTTTATGCAATCTACGCATGTAGTTCTTACAGTGATGAAAATTTAAATGCTGGATATTCAAAACTACTAGCCCTTTCATTGACTGATGATATTAGCGCCTCAAAACTTAATGCTGATGGATTTAACTACGAGAAATATTCTTTTCCATATGAATTCAAAAATCTTTATGTAGAAGATGATTATTCCTTTTCTGTACAGTTAAAAGGTAATTACCTCAAAGTTAAATCATCACCAATCAACATTGATTCTGTGGGTAGTCTACGTGCACGTTGGGATATTTTTAGTGTCTCAGCATCACCAAAGGTTGCTTACCAAATAAATGAAAGGTTTAGTCTAGAAAATGAGCTTGAGTTTGGTTATGCAAATATGAGTAACAAATCCTCATTTCATGGCAACCAGCAAATGAAAGAGATATTACGTGATGAGGGTTTACTAGATTGGAATGTAAACTCATTTCATATAACCCCTAAAGTTGGAGTGAAAAACACAAATAAGCTAGACAATAATGATGAAATAAACATATACGGTCATGTGTCGTATATGTTTGCTAATGGCTTTAGGAATGAAAAAAAACTAAACGTTAATAGTAATACCGGAACATGGTCGATTGGCGGTGAATATATTATGACTGACCTAATAAGATTAAATGAGATAAATTTCAATCTAATCTTATCTAATGACATCGGTGGTTTCTATGGAAAAGACTATAGAGAGCTGTCATTTGGATTTATTAATAACACCTCGTTAGCATTAGAAACCCACATTAATATTTATGATAATCAAGTAAAAGTACGAGCTGGAATAGGCTACCTATCAAGCGATAATGCCCATGGTATAACCATAACATTTGGAATTAGATAACTTCTACATAAGTAAGATTGCCTATATCGGCAACTGCTATACTCTTGGTGTTGATTTGCCTTGATTATACGAGGTTATCCCGCATGTATCTATAGCTATTGATTATGGTTAATTTCGGTAAATCGACGGAATCAAGATATCACTGATTGATAGCTCTTAATTCTGTCACAAAACCAGATTCTCCCTCATTGGTCATCGTTTCAGTGACCAATGGTAATAGGTAGCAACGGATTGTTTTTGTTGCAAGAGGTCACAGTGACCTCTTGCCTTGTCACAACTCATTGATGTAACTACAAACGGTCAATTTGACTGCCTGAAACCTTATAGTAAACTTGTAGTTAGTTTCCATTTGCTAAAGTGCGTTTTCACTGTAAACCATTGTGGAAACCTCTCCGTAACATCCCCCTTTAATCTTGCCGTAATCATGCCGTTCAATCACATTATACGGACCATAATAGGACCGTTATTTTAGCTTTGGTTATTCATGTTCAGAGTAGATAACCTATTGATTTACTAGGTAACGCATATTTGCGTCACGGTAACTTATTAGTATCTACAGATTACAACAAAATATCATTTAATGAATATGGGCAACTAATCACCCATATTGCCAATGAGGTATCAAGCAAAACTATTTATTTTTACTTTTTTTCCAAATTATAAAATGAATAATCCCTAAACCACCGTGACCATAAATATAAATCTCAATTAAAATTGTGAGTGATTTATGAATACTTCTAGCCTCTAAAGCAAGTGGTGACTGCTGTAACCATAGAATAAACCATGCAATACCAGACAAAATAACAATTGATAAAGCACCTAACCCTAACCCTTGAACTGTCGCGGCAAGCCCTTTAGGTGAGCTGTCTGGTAGCTTTTTAGCTAAAAGAGAGTTTATATCTTCTTTGATTTGCTTAAAGTCCCCCCAGAGATAGGGATAAAAATATCTAAACCCTCGCTGGTTAAAACATAACACGACTAAAAAGAACGTTAAGAAAAAAAGCACAAAACCTGAAACGATATGAATCCAAGTGAATAAATAAGTCTCGTCAAAAAACGGAACAACTACTGACTTAGTTCCCGTCATCCAATTACTCACAATGATTTGTGATATTACCAAAAGTAGAATTAACGCATGTAAAATTCTTATTTTTTTAGTCTGATAAAGCCCAAAAAAATCCCAAATCGATTTTAATATGCTCACAATGCTCACCTTTTTTATAATATTTCTCACAGACACAATTTAATAGCTTATAACACTCTTGTTTATGGCTTTAAGTCCTAAGCGTAGAATATTTTATATGAAATATAGTTCACATCTACCAATTAATTACGACCATCCTTTTAAGATGATTACATTTATCGTTATGAGATGTTTTTATTATCAGTATGAAATTAATATTCAGAGGACAAAATTGTCCTGTGGGTATCGCAATGCTTATTTGCATTGTGGTTACTTTTGGTGGTTACCAAAGTGGTTACTTTTATCTCATGGCCATGATTAGAATATTGCCAGCCAGTGACGAGCCTCCAATTTCAGAGCCTCATGACTCCTTAATCTCAAGGAGTCCTATTTAACCGCCTTAAGTACCCTTGATATCAAGGCAACCTATTATCGTTTTGGTGCTGGCTTAGTCCATTGGTAGGTTGGTGCTGTCATTCTCCGTCTGTGACGCTCTTTAGCCTGTATTGTCTGCGCTACACCTGTTCTAATGGCTAACCTATCGCGTCCGTTGAGTGATTGCCCTTGCTGGTGGGCTAACTCCATCATAACGGCTTCTATTGCTTCACGTTGTAACATGGCTATACCTCAAAGGTGTTGTGATTATCGCTATACCTTGATTGTGCTGAATTGGAACAATCAAAGCCCATCAATCCACTAGCATAAAACATGCTGTTTTGCTGGCAACCAGAGTGGCAACCGTCAAGATAGCAACCAAGTTATATCCGTCAAAACTAGTCCAAACTTATTACCCTTGTTTTGCTGCGTACCATTCTGCGTACTTTTATGCAACATCATGATTTTATTTAATTATAACGAATCGTTAGAATTAAGCGCGTACCTACTGCGTACCTATTTGATTTTGGACGGGGCTTATAAATTTCTTTGGCGTGATGACAAGTTTTGACAAGTTTTGACCACAACAATTAACAACATTTACTTTGTTCTCATGTCAGGTTTTGTCAGGTTCCCATGTCTGGTTTTTTCTGGTTCTGATGTCAACAATTGTCAACATTCAGCGGATAGAGTATCCAGTAAAATATAGCCTTTTCGGTGGATACCGAAGAGGATACCTTACAATCACTATAGCAACACCATAGTACCACCGTGGTTTATTTAAGTACCATTTCGGTACGTTATTATTGTGATTCTTTTTGACATCAAAATAGCTACACCGTGGTTTTCGAGTCGTTATCTGTACTGGCTAATATTTAGCTACTTTGGCTAAAGGCACTAATTTGTGGTTTTGATATGAGAGCTTCGTTTCAAGCCGTCCTCAGTACCAAGGGTAGCATTTCAACTGCCACCCTTTCCGATTATGGCCATAATCACAATCCTTTAGGGGATGGCTTCTATGAACAACGTCTCGTCCGCGAACAAGTATTAAAACTTACTGGTCGCCCTTCTCTGCGTGAAGAAGATGCCATGGCACAGTATCAATACCTGATGAATAATGGTGTTAAAGTCGCGGAAGAGTTCAACTTGCGCCCCGGTGTTGCCTTGACGCCAGCACAAATCGCTGCCTTACAACAGGACATCGTGTGGCTGGTCAGTGAAACCCTCGATACCCCACAAGGCCCACAAACCGCGTGGGTTCCGAAAGTCTATTTAGCTAACACGACACTTAGCCTGACCCAACAAGGGGCGATGATCAGCGGTAAGACACTGAACTTATCCGCTGACAGCATCGATAATGCAGGGAACTTATTAGCTGAAAAAGGCCTTGAGGTCGATGCAAAACAATTTATGCACCGTGATGGGGATATCAAAGCCGATACCATCAATATCCAAGCTGATAGCCTCACGTTAAGCACCAACTTACAAGATGCAC
>UMKD01010657.1_pt1 | contig 45395 bp, 34 predicted proteins | sample 1966221 | NCBI WGS metagenome assembly UMKD01 (sample SAMEA4836167, study PRJEB28245) | human gut metagenome | biome: gut microbiome; material: fecal sample | place: Denmark | collected 2008
ATCGCACGGACCGGCGTGAAAATTCTGGGAGCCAAAGGTGAGTCAACCTACTTCATCGGTGGTGAAGACGCTGCCACCCGTGCCACGGACGGTAGTGCAACTGCCGGACGTAACTATCGCCTACAGGGCAAGAACATCAAAGTAGCAGGTACAGATCCTGCTGTAGGTATCGTCTTAATTGATGAAAAAGGCACAGAAACAAAGCTACCGATGGATATGATAGCAGTAAACAATCCTTCGGAAGTACTGGTACTCCTACCGCCAGACCTGACAGACGGAATATACGAACTGCGACTGACCACGCAATATACAAGTGGCAACCGGCAACTGAAGACCCCACATGTCATCAGCCAAACCATCGTAATAGGCAATGCAACCGAGGGCGACGGAGATATTGTGGACGACCCGACAGCATAAATCATACCGCATCGCTTCCCTTATGCAGGGCTGCATTGATATCTTGTGCAGTTCTGCACAAGGTGCCGGTGCACCCCTGCACAATGCGGCAATGCAACCAAGCTCTAAAATTACTGATAAACCTGTACCGGAAGTTCTCCCCTTAAAGCACCCAAAGCATTCAATGCCAAAGCCTCCATCTCATCTTCTCCCGGATACACGAAGACGGGAGCAAGGAAAGAGATACGTTCCCTTAAACGGGAAATTACGTAATCAGAATAGGCAATGCCTCCGGTCAGCAGGATGGCATCTACCTTTCCACATAAAACAGTAGAGGCAGCACCGATACTTTTGGCCACATTGTAGATCATGGCATCGAGCACCAACCGGGCATGATCATCACCTGCCTCAATGGACTGAATAACGGCAGGAATATCAGTGGTTCCCAAATGGGCGGTAAGCCCGGCACGGCCCGAAATTCGTTTCTTCAATTCATCTTTGGTGAATTTCCCGCTGAAACAGAGGTCTATCAGTTGTCCGGCGGGAAGAGTTCCGGCTCTTTCGGGTGAGAAAGGACCTTCTCCATCCAGTGCATTATTGGCATCGACTGCACGCCCATGACGATGGACCGCAACGGAAATGCCTCCTCCCAAATGGCAGACAATCAAATCAAGATCTTCATAACGAGTGCCATGTTCGACAGCATAACGACGGGCAATAGCTTTCTGATTCAGTGCATGCCAGATAGTGATACGCGGCATCAAGGGCGAACCGGTAATGCGGGCAACCTCTTCCAGCTCATCCACCACACCCGGATCTGCAATAAACGCCCGGCATCCGGGTAGAGCCGCAGCCAATTCATCGGCTATCAAACCGCCCAGATTGCAGGCATGCGTACGCATGGCATGGAGGGTATCCCGCTTCATGGCTTCGTTAACCTCATAAACTCCACCGGGAATAGGCTTCACCAAACCTCCGCGTCCAATGACAGCATCGAACTGGAAAGGAATATCATTTGCCTCCAACTCCCGGAGGACAAGTGATTTACGAAACTCAAACTGGTCGATCACCTGGGGGAAGGCAGACAACTCTTCTACTGTATGGCGGATGTTGCGTACCAACAAAGGAGTTTCTTCTTCATAAACGGCAATCTTTGTTGAAGTGGAACCGGGATTGATAACAAGGATCCTTTCACCCCGTCCATTCCTCGCAGAAGGGGAAGTGGGGATTGCATTCAGTTTATCCATATTCTTAGTTTAATTATGATCATCATTCGGAGCATCTTCCTCCCTCTGCCGACCGGGTAGAAGCCGTCAGGCATGCCATCGCAATGCTATAATACTTGGAAAGTCCGGAATCACTACGTGACGGTAACACCACCGGACAAATGGGGCCTTGCAGCAATCCTGCCATATCGGCCTTGGCAAATAATGAAACAGATTTATAAAAAGCATTGGCCGACTCAATATTAGGGAATATCAATACATCTGCCTGCCCATTGATGGGCGATACAATTCCTTTAATATCCCCGCTGGCCTGCTCGCAGGAAGTACGGACATCCAACGGACCATCAATAATAACATTGCCAAACTCTCCGGCTTCGGCCAACTCCACGATATTAACATAATCGAGCGAATGGGGGAACTTGGCACTTACCTTCTCCGTACAATGAATCAAAGAGATACGCGGCTGTTCTATCCCAAACCTCCGGCAGGTACAAATGGCATACCAAACCATCTCAATACGTTGTTGTAAAGTGGGCCGGGGAATAACAGCCGCATCCGAAAAGAACAGTAATTTATCATACGTTGGAATCTGCATTACAGCCAGGTGAGTCAGGATCTTTCCTTTGGGTAGTAGCCCTTTCTCCTTGTCAAGAATAGCATGAAGCAGGTTGTCAGTATTAATAATCCCTTTCATCAAAATGTCGGCTCCCCCTTCCCGGACAATGCGGACCGCTTCACGCGCTGCCTCATCGGGATCTTCGATATGGATGGTCTTCACATAATCCGGATACTTTTGCAAGGTAGGATACTTTTGAAGGATGGCTGAGTCACCAATCATCAGAAATTCTGCAATACCCTCGTCAAGTGCACGGACAATGGCATATTCTGTATTCGGATCATTGGCACAGACAACGGCAATCCGTTTCCGTCGGTTTAAGGTTTTTAGGTGTTCTGTCAGTTGGTCGAAGTTTCTAATAGGTTCCATAACGTTAGATTTTTAGCAAATATCAGAAAAAGGATTGAGAAGTACATCATGGTATATTGAAAAAATGGGTAAACCGGATAACATTTTGATATTATACAACGCTTTCATTTCTACGGATGCAGGTAATTTCGTTTTTTAATGTAAATTTGTATCCTGTTAAACACCTATAATCAAACAGAACCATGAAAACAAAAACTTTTCTCGCTCTTTTCTGCCTGCTGTGCATCAGTTCAGGCTTTTCATCGTGCCAACGTCATTCATCCGACCAGTGGACATTGGTCTGGGAAGATAATTTCGACCAGAAAACAGGCTTTGACCCACAGGTATGGAGCAAAATACCACGTGGCAAATCGGACTGGAATAACTATATGACAGACTTCGACTCCTGTTTCGATATGCGTGACGGCAATATGGTGCTGCGGGGTATCATCAATTACAGCCAGCCCAATGACACAGCACCCTATCTGACCGGAGGGATTTATACCAAAGGGAAAAAGGCATTCAGCAACGGGCGTCTGGAGATACGCGCCAAGCTGAACGGTGCACGCGGCGAATGGCCGGCTATCTGGATGCTTCCGGTAGATGCTCCTTGGCCGATGGGTGGAGAAATCGATATTATGGAACGTCTGAATCACGACACAATCGCTTACCAGACTATACATACCAACTATACATACAATCTGGGTATTAAAGACAATCCGTTGTCACACTCCGTAGGTACGATCAATCCCGATGACTACAATGTATATTCGGTAGAAATGTATCCGGACAGCATTGCATTCTATGTCAATGATACGCATACTTTCACCTATCCCCGCATCGAAACAGACAAAGAAGGGCAATTTCCCTTCGATCAGCCTTTCTATCTGCTGATCGACATGCAACTGGGTGGCTCGTGGGTAGGAGCTGTAGACCCGAAAGAGCTTCCAGTAGAAATGCATGTAGACTGGGTAAAATTCTACCAGAAGAAATAAACTAAAACAAATTCACTGAATGAAGATACAATTCCCTCCATTCCTGTACGAGGGCGATAAAGTTGCCATCGTATCGCCTTCGGGCAAGATAGACAATATGTTTCTGAGAGGTGCCAAGGCGCAACTGGCGTCTTGGGGACTGGTCCCTGAAATGGGAAAACACGTCCGTAGCTCCTGGGGATGTTATGCCGGCACCATCCGGCAGCGCGCTTCGGACTTTCAGACAGCAATGGACGACAAAGAAATTAAGGCGATTTTATGTAGCCGTGGCGGCTATGGAGCGGTTCATCTTATTGAACGGCTCGACTTCACCCGTTTCCGCGAACACCCGAAGTGGATGATCGGATTCAGTGATATCACAGCGCTCCATAATCTGTTTCAGTATAACGGATTTGCTTCGTTACATGCTCCTATGGCACGCCATCTTGCAGTAGAAGCGGCCGACGATCCGTGTTCACTGTACCTGAGGGATATACTTTTCGGTAAACTGCCTGCATATAAATGTAAGCGTCACAAGTTGAACCGACTCGGCACAGCCAAGGGTATTCTGCGTGGTGGCAATATGGCAGTATTCCACGGCCTTCGGGGAACTCCATACGACATACCTCCCGAAGGGACAATCCTGTTTATCGAGGACGTGGGCGAACGTCCTTATGCCATCGAGCGCATGATGTATAACCTGAAATTAGGGGGCGTACTTGAGAAGTTGTCAGGCCTCATCATCGGACAGTTTACCGAATACGAAGAAGATCGTGCCATAAAGAAAGACCTTTATGGTGCACTCTTCGATCTGGTAGAAGAGTATAATTATCCGATCTGCTTTGATTTCCCCGTAGGGCATGTAACGGAAAATCTGCCACTGATCAATGGGGCGGAAGTAGAACTTATATCCGGAAAGAAAGGAGTAGAATTGTTAATAAACCCTCCTATCTGACCTACCCTACTGCGAAAATGACTAATTTTGAGGCCTTAACCCCAAAAGCATAATTATGAAAAGAAATTCTATGCTATTACTGACAGCTTTTATTTTGTTATCCGCCTTTTCTTGCGGAACGAACAACAACAAAACCAATTCAGTTCAGGAGCCTGAAAAGACTATAACCGTGAAAGCACCACAATTCGATGCAGACAGCGCCTATAAATACATACAGGCACAAGTGGACTTCGGGCCTCGCAATCCGAACAGTAAAGGACACGCAGCATGTGGAGAATATCTGGCTGCTAAGCTGGCAGAACATGGGGCCAAAGTGACTAACCAGAATGTGGAACTGCCCGCCTATGACGGCACGCTGCTGAAAGCACGCAATATCATCGGTTCATTCAAACCCGAAAGCAAAAAACGCATTGCCCTTTTTGCACACTGGGATACACGTCCGTGGGCAGACAATGATCCCAACGAGAAGAATCACCACACACCGATATTAGGTGCCAACGACGGGGCGAGCGGTGTGGGCGTATTGCTTGAAATAGCCCGACTGATCAATCAGCAGCAACCGGAACTGGGAATCGATATTATCTTTTTGGACGCAGAAGATTATGGCGCTCCCCAATTCTATAAAGGAGAACATTTAGAGGAGCAATGGTGTCTCGGTGCACAATACTGGGCACGCAATCCGCATGTGGAAGGCTATAATGCCCGTTTCGGTATCTTGCTCGATATGGTAGGCGGCAAAGATGCCACTTTCTTCAAAGAGGTGTATTCGGAGAAGTTTGCCCGTGGAGTCAACAAAAAGGTATGGAAGAAGGCTAACGACGCCGGTTACGGACGTTACTTTATTAACGAAACAGGTGGCCAGATCACTGACGACCATCTGTTTATCAATCGGCTGGCCGGTATCCCGACTATCGACATCATTCCGAACGACGAAAATTGTGAACTGTCCAGCTTCGGACCGACTTGGCATACCGTAAACGACAACATGGATGTTATCGACAAATCGACACTCAAAGCCGTGGGACAGACCGTACTGGAAGTTATCTATAACGAGAAATAATTATTCAATATGACAATCAACGAATTACAAGACGAAGTCATTGCCGAGTTCAGTGACTTTGACGACTGGATGGACCGCTACCAGTTGCTTATCGATTTAGGAAACGAACAGGAACCGCTTGACGAGAAATATAAAACGGAACAGAATTTGATTGAAGGTTGCCAGAGCCGTGTGTGGCTTCAGGCAGACGAGGTAGGTGGAAAGGTGATCTTCAAAGCAGAAAGTGATGCACTGATCGTAAAAGGTATTATCGCCCTGCTGATAAAAGTTGTTTCGGGACATACGCCGGACGAGATTCTGAATTCGGAACTTTACTTCATCGACCGCATCGGGCTGAAAGATCATTTATCGCCCACCCGCAGCAACGGTCTGCTATCCATGGTAAAACAAATGCGAATGTACGCATTGGCATTCAAAGCCAAAGGGACAAAAGGTTAATCTCCTCATTCTATATCGCCACAGTGGACACACAGAAGGTCCGCTGTGGCAAATCAAGGATCTTTTTCATCCACTTGATATTCCAGAATATCCCCCGGTTGGCAATCGAGTACTTTGCAGATTGCCTCAAGGGTAGAAAAACGAATCGCTTTGGCCTTTCCCGTTTTCAGGATAGAAAGGTTGGCAGGTGTAATGTCTATCTTCTCCGCCAACTCCCCCAAAGATATCTTTCTTCGGGCCATCATAATGTCAAGGTTTACTATTATAGCCATAATTCCATTAATTTTTCAGTGTCCGGATTCAGATGGTAAGGTCTTGCTCCTCTTTCATCTTTAACCCGATGGCGAATACTTCGCCTACAATCAGCGAAACCAGTCCTAAAATGACCAGCATCACAGAGTCAATACTTGTCTCCATAGAGTAGCCGGATAATGAAAAGACTGAGGACAGTTCATAATCATTCATCAAAGCCGGCACCGCTTCACTAATAAAACTCAGCAACAGGGTGACTCCCAACCAACGTAACCTACGAACATTCTTCCAATTAAAAATATCCGATTTATTGATAGAAACAATCAACTGCACAAACAGCACCGTAGATGCTATTACGGCCAAAATGGCAAGAAGCCCGGAGAGCACTTGCGCAACCATCAGCCAGGTGCTCCTATCCACTTTTACATTCGTGATCAACTGTGTGTAAGCAACAGGCACATAAGATTGGGTCCGTTCATTGTAAACAGAATCTTTAAACGACGAAAAATCTTCGGGCATTAACGTAGCAATGCGAAAGTTAATAGCCTGTTCCACACTTTCATTGCCGGAATGACTTATCTTCATGCCCTCGGAAAAGCCATGACCGAAATCACGCCCCATGTTGAATACCGAATAACAGAATACCAGAAATACCAGTAAACATAGTATGTTCAATCTTCTTTTCATATTATGACTTGTTTTTCAATCTTCATAGTTTAGTTTCACTCACTCTTTCTCCACACTCCCGGAATCGTAACCTGCTTTATCCGTAGGAAGCAGCCAACGAACAGCATAGCGGCCACAGCTATCAGTATGTAATAAGATGTAGTATCGGTCACATCGCTAATTGTATCCGCATCGGGATAGGTCAGGCTCAATATCACAGAAAGGCTGTTATTCACAATGTGTATCAGGATACAGGGGATCAGGCTCCGCGTCCGGTAATAAACCCACGCCAACAGAAGTCCTCCGAAGAAGGCGGCAACTACCTGAGCCGGATTCAAATGGAATATTCCGAAAAGAAGTGCGGAAAGAAAAATCGCTTTCCGGGGAGAATATCGTTCAAGCAACGCCTTAGTGACACCACCACGGAACAAAAGTTCCTCAAGAACCGGTCCCAACAACGTGATGGCCACAATTCCCAACCAACCGGACTGTAAAGCATTAAACTGTTGTTCCAGAACATCAGGCACCCAAGATAAAACAGCAGTTAACAAGTCCATCAGAACAGTCATCGACAAGCCTATCAGAAAAGTGACCGTAAGAAACGGTAACGAAACGAATGACCAGCTCATTTTATCCTTAGGTATGTACCGGGCTTTCCATAAATAAAAAAACATCACTGCCATGGAAAGTAACATCGAAGGAGCCAGTGTCAACTCCGAAATCCGGGTGGCATCCATATTCCCACCATTCATACGGGCAACAACAGTAAAAGGAATACCTATCAGCCCACCACAGACAAGCTGGATCCCCAGATAAATAAGAATTAATTTGATCGCTGTTTTCATTCGGTTCTCTGTTTTAAATATGTACAAAGATAACGGTTTTAATTGACTACCGTTTCAGTAGCAGGGTGATTTGTACCATGTCCGTGCAAAACAGAGCTACACACAAACAAAGCTAACATAGAGATGGATACTACCAACATCGTAATGCTCATCAATGACTTTCCCATAAGATTGACTTTGGAGATTCGTTATGTTATTCAATAATAATTTATCGTTTTTCGATATGCAAAGATTGATATTAATTTCCACTTAAACAAGAAATCCGACAATTATTTATCGATAAACAATAAATATAGCATGTTTTTCGATATTAAGAGGGGCGCATATAGCCGGCTCAAAGGCAAACAGGAAATACAAAATGTCAATTGACATTTTATTTATTCCCCAAAAGAGCTTCTACATCGGCCGCATCCCGATGAAGTTGAGCTATCAGCCCGTCAATCCCATCGAACTTCAGTTCCGGACGGAGATACTTCACAAAAGAAATACGGATAAACTTATCGTAAATATTTGAATGGAAATGAAGGATGTTCACCTCTATCGAACGCTCGGGACCATTTCCTATCGTAGGGCGGGTACCGATATTCAACATACCGTTATAGGTACGCCCATCGAATGTGACATGAACCGCATAAACGCCATCGGCAGGAATCAATTTATCAGGATCGTCCACACTGAGGTTGGCTGTAGGAAATCCTATCTTACGTCCCACTTGATAGCCACTCACCACCGTACCATCCAGAAAATAGTCGTAACCCAGACAACGGGACGCCATATCGACTTCACCCTGATGCAGCATCTTGCGAATGACGGAAGAGCTTACATGAAGATCATCACACACACAGGCACGGGCACGAACTACCTCTATGCCCATCTCGGAGCCGTAACAGCAATAGTCTTCGAAACCTTCACTACGGTTGTGCCCAAAGCGATGGTCATAACCGATGACGAGTGTCTGCACCCGATAACGGTCTCTTAAAAGATCAGACATAAACTCGCGGGCAGTCAGGCGCGATACTTCCTGCGTAAAGTCAAGCATGAAACAATAGTCCACCCCTGTTTCCTCGAGCAGTGTCCGCTTTTCTTCCGGAGTAGTCAGCAGTTCCGGACGATAATCCGCTTTCATCACCTTACGGGGATGAACAGGAAAGGTAATTAATGCAGAGCGCAATCCACGAGCGGCAGCCAGCTCTCTGACTTGCTTGATCAGGAAACGATGCCCTGTGTGTACTCCGTCGAAAAAGCCGATGGTAGCTACACAAGGTTCGGGTGTAAATGCCGGTATATTATGGATTATCTGCATGCTATGTCTTCTAAATTATTTATCTCCGGCAAAAAGTGGCCTCCAGTCTTCACCGGGTTTTACCGTATAAGTAGAGATGCCCAATGCCTGGGCTCCCTGGCAGTTGGCCTCGGAGTCATCGATGAAAAAAGTTTCGTGCGGATCAAGGTTTGCGTCTTCAAGTACCCCCCGGAAAATCTCTTCGGCAGGCTTCACCATTTTCATTTCATACGAAAGGTACATCTTCTCAAAATAGTCTTCCACACGGAAGCCCCGATACGGAAATGCGTGCTCGCATGCCCACTTCCAATGTATCTCGTTGGTATTGCTCAGCAGATAGACCACATATTTTTCGCGGAGCTTCAGCAACATGTCGAGTTTAAAGCGAGGGATATCTACCAGAAAACTATTCCAGGCAGCATCGATTTGCTCGTCAGTCACTTTTTTTGTGAGCAGTCCACGGATATTCTCACGAAATTCAGCCGACGAGATCAATCCTTTTTCATGCTGCATAAAGATCCCTTGCTGAGAATACATACCTAACAATTCGTCTACTTTCTCTAATCCCAACTTCCGGAAGTTCTCCACACAACGCTGACGGTCGAGATTGATCAATACACCACCAAAATCAAAAATAAGGTTTTTAATTCCTTTTCTTTTCATCTCTATATTGTTTTAAGGTCTCACTCCATCCCCTCTTCCTTTGAGAAAGGATGGGGTGAGACCCCTCTTATTTCATTTCTGAGTTAAACGTTTGACAAAGCGGATCAGTTCACCAATCCATAAGACGAGAGAGGAAGAACCGATGATGATAAGCCATGTTTGCCAGTCAAGCGGCTCTGTACGGAATACAGCCCCACCGAACTGTACAATGAGGAACTGTCCGCCCAGAATAGCCAGTACTATCAGCTCCATACCGTATGATTTCGCAAGACCTTTGAATGCTGAGTCGGTAGTGCCGAACACACGGGCGTTGAACAGGTTCCAGAACTGGAGCATCACAAAGAAGGTGAAGAAAACGGTCAACCGCTGTACCGTCATTCCTCCATCGACATTTGTGAAGTAATATATCATTGCCATCAGCACCACCAGAAAGACTATACCGACACCGAATATATTTTGCCGCATCGCTTTGCTGATAATAAAATCAGTACTACGGCGTGGTTTATCATTCATAACGCTTTCGCTTGGCGGAATAGAGGCCAGAGCTAATGCGGCAAACGTATCCATGATGAGGTTTACCCATAACATTTGAGTAACAGTCAGTGGCAACTCCGTTCCTACAATAGAACCGAGCAATACGATGAGAAGTGCCACAAAGTTAATGGTCAACTGGAATACAATGAAACGCTGGATGTTCTTGTACAGCGAACGCCCCCACATCACGGCGGTTCCGATACTGTTGAAAGAATCATCGAGTAAGGTGATATCACTGGCCTCTTTGGCTACGGAAGTTCCGGTACCCATTGAAAGTCCCACCTGTGCATGATTAAGTGCCGGGGCATCATTGGTTCCGTCACCGGTCACAGCTACTACGGCTCCTTTCTGCTGGAGCAACTGCACCAGGCGCTGCTTGTCGGTAGGACGGGCGCGGGACATGATTTTCAGATCCATCACTCTATTCAGGGCTTCTTCATCGCTCAGTTCGGCGAAAGCAACTCCCGTTATGCGGTTACGCTCCGTATCTTCCGGTTTCCACAATCCGATCTGGCGTGCAATCTCAGTTGCTGTGCCCGGAGTATCTCCGGTAACAATCTTAATACCGATACCTGCCGACTGGCACTTAGCCACCGCTGCGGGTACATCGGGACGTATAGGATCGGAAATAGCAACCACACCAAGGAAGTTCAGGTTGTTTTCCGACACAAGGGCCACACAATCGTCCGGTTCGTTGTCCTCTACTATGCGGAATGCAAAACCAAGTGTACGCATAGCCATATTCTGATAACTCTGCAACTGCGCTTCGACAGTGGAACGATATTCCACACTATCCACACGACGACCGTCAAGAATCACCTCTTTGCATTTGCCAAGCACAATCTCAGGCGCACCTTTTATATATAGCACTTTCTTACCTATCAGCGGAGACTTCACCAAAGTAGCCATAAACTTACGCTCGGTAGAGAACGTCAATTGGTCGAGTACCTGCGCCCTTTCTCTGAGTTCAAGATAGTTACGGTTCTGACCGTTCAGCCACAGCAACAAAGCAACCTCAGTGGGATTGCCCACCCCTTTGGGCTTTTCTCCCTCTCCCGTCTCTTCAAGAAAAGCAGTCGAGTTAGCACTGATTCCCTCTGCTATCAATTTGCTGATATCGTCATCTGCCAGCTTCCCGCCATCCTTCAAACCATAGAAGTTAGGCTCGTGCACCTGCATCAGGTTCTGCGTCAACGTACCGGTCTTATCTGTACAAATCACGGTAATGGCTCCCATCGTTTCGCAAGCGTGCATCTTACGAACCAGATTATTGGTGGCAAGCATACGGCGCATATTCAGGGCCAGACTGAGCGTTACGCTCATAGGTAACCCTTCGGGGACGGCGACCACAATCAAGGTGACTGCCATCATGAAGTATTTCAGGGTACGCTCCAACACCGGCAACCAGTCATGCCAGCCATTCAAAGCTCCAAAATCAAAATAGAGTACTACATCTTTTATAAAGAAAATAAGGAAAGCAAGCCCCGCTACGGTAAAACCGATTTTACCTATCAGGTTAGCCAGCTTAGTCAACTGGATATTAAGGGGCGTAGGTTCCGTGCTCTGCTCTGTACTCTGACGTGCCACTTTCCCAATCTCCGTGGCATCTCCCACACGAAGTACTTTCATCGATCCGTGACCGTCGACCACAGTCGTGCCACGCATCACCAGATTGGAGGCATACGTAGCTTCTTCATCAAAATCCGCCTCTACCGTTGTTTTATTAATTACCGGCTCTCCGGTCAGGTTCGATTCATTCACCTGTAAGGAGATGGCTTCTATCAGTTCTCCATCGGCAGGGATCTCCTCACCGGTTTCCAGTACCACAATATCACCGACTACCACATCCTTACGGGGAATCTCCTGAATACGCCCATTACGAATCACCTTTACCAAAGTCTCTTCATTGACGGCGTTCAGCAAATCAAACTTCTTGTTCGCATCATATTCAAAATAGAAGCCAATACCGGTTGCCAGCAGGATAGCAGCTATGATACCGACGGTTTCAGCATATTCATTCTCAATAATCGAGATGATAAGGGAGAACACAGCCGCAACGAGTAATACCCGTACAACAGGATCTTCAAATTTTTCCAGATAGAGTTTGAGGAGAGAAGGACGCTTGGGTGGCGTCAGCAGGTTAACACCATGTTTCTCCCGGCTTTGGAGGACTTCTTGATCAGTAAGGCCCAAATGAAAATAATCGTCGTTCTTTGCAGTCATGCAGATACATACATTAAATTAGAGGTTGCAAAAATACAACATAAATCCGGTATAGAATGTTTCTTAAATCTTTTTTAAGGATTCCAGTTTTCCCAACAAGATTCTCGATGAAATAGGCTTCGTCAGGAAATCGGTAAAGCCACTTTGCATAATCTTTTGGCGGTCTTCTTCGTAAGCAAAGGCTGTGAGAGCAATGATAGGCACAGTAGCCGACATTTGCCGGATAGCCCCCGTAGCTTCATAACCGTTCACCTCGGGCATACGAATATCCATCAGGATGATGTCGGGCTGGTTTTTCAGGAAAAGGGAAATGGCTTCTTCACCGTTATGTGCCCAATAGAGTTCGTAACGGGAAGCAAGGATAGCTTCACAAAGGCGATAATTATCTTCCATATCTTCTGCCACCAATACTGTCAGTTTCTTATCACCGTTTACCCCCGCAGCAGGAACCGACACAACAGAAGACGCCTCTTCTTGCTCTTTTTCGATAATCACTTTAGGTTTAATATCCGAATATTCGGGCAAGGTAAACCAGAAAGTGCTCCCCTGGCCTACCACCGATTCAGCTCCGATTTCCCCACCCAGTTTATTCACAATCGTCTTACAGATGGAAAGTCCCAGCCCGGTGCCGTTTTTATCACTCTGCAGACGTACGAAACGGTCGAATACACCTCCCAGCTTATCTGCCGAAATACCCGAACCTGTGTCGGTGACATAAAACCGAAGTCCATTCTCGCAAGGCTTATATCCGATACGGATGCTGCCTTCTGTGGTAAACTTGATCGCATTAGACACAAAATTGGATACAACCTGGGCGATACGGTTCCGGTCGGAATGAACCGTGCATGAGGGTAATCCGGGCTCGGTAATTATCTGTACAGGTGAATCACAGCCGATCTTCATTTGGAACAATTGTTCCAGATCGGCCAGTAACAGATTGATATCAACATCAGAATAAACAAACTCTAATGTACCGGCTTCAATCTTCGATAAATCGAGAATGTCATTCACCAATTGCAATAGGAGTTCACTGTTTGTATGGAGGATTTCCAGATATTTCTGCTTTTCCTTTTCCTCGGTGGCAGCAGCCAGCAGTTCGGAGAAACCGATGATGGCATTCAATGGAGTACGGATCTCATGGCTCATGTTGGCAAGGAAGGCCGATTTAGAACGATCAGCGTTTTCGGCTTTCTCTTTAGCCTCGGCCAGCGCCTCTTCCGTATGTTTGATGGAAGTGATGTCATGCACCGTCAATACCATACGATCTTCACCATCCAGAGTCATAAAAACTCCCGAGATCATTACGTTGCATTTTATAAATTCATCTTCGCCTATGGCAATATTCAGTGAAGACTGCAGATCGGTAAACTCATTCTTCTGACGAAAAGCAGCCCCGATAGCCCCTCTTACAGGACATTCCTGACAAAAAGCATGGGTTCCGCATCCTCCCTTGGCAGACAATGCATTTTGACATTGCAATAAATCACCGACGCGCTTCTCTTTACCATCAGGATTAAGCTGAGTCAAATCATAATAATTTGTTTTCAGGACTTTAAAATCAGAATCGATAACAAGGACATAAGCATGAATATGTGTTAGGATAGCATCAAACAAGCGATTTACATTCTCCTGTTTTCGGTCCGATGCAGATTGCATAAACTTACGTTTTCTTCTTTCCCACAAAAATGCTCCCAGAAAAGAGACACATACCCCTATTAATACAATCTGCCACACCATAATTTATAACTGCTTGAGTAATGCTTTGTTGTTATGGCAAAGGTAGTGCTTTATTAACTAAAAAGAAAAATAAGTGAACAATATATTCAACCCTTTTGTTATATTTGCATAAACTTTAAAAAAAAGAGACGACATGAAGTACATTTGCACTGTTTGTGATTACATTTACGATCCGGAAATAGGTGATCCGGAAAGCGGAGTCGAACCAGGAACACAGTTTGAAGATATCCCTGATGATTGGGTATGTCCCCTTTGTGGAGTTGGGAAAGAAGATTTCGAACCGTATAATGGATAACTTATAAACAACGGACGTTTTTGAACGATGAACAATAAACGATGAACCGTAAGTGTACCAATCACACTTTATTCATCATTTATCGTTCATCGTTCACGGTTCATCGGCCAGTTAAGATGCTTTCTTTTCCTTTACGTCACTGCTTGCTTCCACTACATTTACCACATAGTCACCAAGCTTCTCGCATTCGGCAATAATATCCATATAATAAACACCCATCTGATAATCATATTCTTTATTGTTCACATCCAGAATGTTCTGATTCTTCAGTTGATTACGATAGTTATTTATTTCATTTTCAATATTGAACGACTTATTGACATCGATACTCTGATGCTCGGGTTTCTCAACCACGACAATCATTTGTGACAGGGCATCGTTCGTCAGCTTCATCATGAAGTGAATGTGTTCATACTGTTTCTCTGTAAAATCCTGATTGGTCTGACGCTTTCGGCTGATGGTACGTGCCAGGTTATAACAACTGTCGCCAATGCTTTCAATCTCAGTCACCTCACGAAGCATGGCACGTATCTGAAGCTTACTTTCCGAACTTAATCGTCCCTCAGACACTTGATTCAAGTAATTGGCTATCTCCAGCTCCATGTTATCACTGATATTCTCATACTTTTCAATCCGGCTGAATAATTTATTGAAGTCGTCATCTTTTTCCGTATGCAGCAGATCCTGCACCATGCCGAACATACGGTGAATACGTTCGGAGAACAAATGGATTTCCTTGCGGGCCTGAAGTATTGAAAGTTCGGCCGTGGAAAGCATGCCACCGGTAATGAAACGCAAACGTGGCTCTTCGTCTTCTTCTTTCGGACGAATAATGGCACACACGGTACGTTCAATCAGTTTCACTCCCCAAATCAGCAGGCAGACGTTACATATATTAAAGATAGAGTGGAAAGCAGACAACTTATAAGAAATGGCTACTTCGGCACTTCCCGGATGGAAGAAACTATCCACCACCCAATTGACAAATACCATAAAGGGATGAAAAATAATCAATACCCAGATCACACCGAAAACGTTGAAAACGAAATGGGCCAAAGCAGCTCGTTTCGCTTGCGAATTGGCTGTCAGGGCAGCCAGGTTTGCTGTAATCGTGGTTCCGATATTCTCGCCCAGCACCAATGCAGCACCAAGCTCCAGGCTAATCCATCCGTTGGCGCACATAATTAAAGTAATAGCCATCGTTGCGGCAGACGCCTGAACGATCATTGTGAGAATAGTACCGATAAATAGAAAGAGCAGAACGGAGAAGAATCCCATATCGGTATAGTTCTGCACGAAAGCAAGCATTTCCGGATTGGCATTCAGGTCGGGCGCGTTTGCTTTAAGATACGAAAGCCCCATAAAGAGGAAAGAAAAACCAAAAATGAATTCACCGACAGACTTACGGTTACTTTTACCGGAAAAGATAAGAGGAAGGGCAATGGCTAAAAGAGGGAGGGCAAAAGCAGCCATATCAACTTTAAACCCAAAAATGGAAATGATCCAGGCCGTAACTGTCGTACCGATATTGGCACCCATTATCACACTAATGGACTCGGCCAAAGTCAGCAAACCGGCATTTACAAAACTGACCACCATCACCGTCGTTGCCGAAGAAGACTGGATAAGGGCGGTGATCAACACTCCTGTTAAAACTCCCGTTACCCGGTTCGTGGTCATTGCTGTCAGGATTCCTCGCAATCTGTCACCTGCGACTTTCTGTAAGCCCTCGCTCATGATTTTCATTCCATAAAGAAAAAGTCCTAATGAGCCAATGAGCTTTAAAAAATCATAAAAAGAATATTCCATCTATAATTATTTTAGTGGTTGTTTGTCTTCTTAGCAATTATGTGATATATTTATCCGTACTATTCACCCCTAAACGACGTGAAATGAAACAGATGTTACAAATATATTGCAAAAATAATAATATTTCTAAAGAATTCCCTATTGGAAGCTCACTTTTGGATATTTATTACGGTTTCAATCTTAATTTTCCTTATCAGGTAGTCAGTGCCAAAGTAAATAATCGTTCTGAAGGACTCAACTTCCGTGTATATAACAATAAGGATGTAGAGTTTCTGGATGTAAGAGATTCTTCGGGGATGCGTACATATGTACGTTCTCTTTGTTTTGTACTCTACAAGGCAGTCAGCGAACTCTTTCCGAATGGCAAACTTTTTGTAGAGCACCCCGTATCCAAGGGATACTTCTGCAATTTGCGCATCGGCCGGGCCATCACTCTGGAGGATGTGTCGCAAATAAAGAAACGCATGCAGGAAATCATTACGGAGAATATCACTTACCACCGTATCGAATGCCACACCACTGAAGCCGTACGTGTATTCAGCGAGCGGGGCATGAATGACAAAGTGAAACTGCTTGAGTCTTCCGGCTCCATCTATACCTATTATTATACTTTGGGTGGCACTGCGGACTATTATTATGGTAATTTACTCCCAAGTACGGGATTTATTCATCTGTTCGACCTCGTTAAGTACTACGACGGGCTGTTACTGCGTATTCCCAACAAAGAAAACCCGACCGTACTGGAAGAGGTAGTGAAACAAGAGAAGATGCTCGATGTCTTCAAAGAGCATTTGCGCTGGAACTACATTATGGGGCTGAACAATGTGGGAGATTTCAACATAGCCTGTGAAGAAGGACATGCCACCGACCTGATAAATGTGGCAGAAGCACTGCAGGAAAAGAAAATAGCACAAATAGCCGACAGCATCTTCCACCGGGGAGAAAACGGGAACCGTGTAAAACTGGTATTGATCTCCGGACCGTCATCATCCGGCAAAACCACCTTCAGCAAGCGGCTCTCCATCCAGCTGATGACAAACGGGTTAAAGCCTTATCCCATCTCACTGGACAACTACTTTGTAGACCGGGAAGAAACTCCATTGGATGAAAACGGCAATTATGATTATGAATCGCTCTATGCCCTCGACCTGGAATTATTCAATGCGCAACTGCAAGCTCTGCTGCGTGGTGAGGAAGTAGAACTGCCCCGCTACAACTTCATGCTGGGAAAGAAAGAATATAAAGGCGACAAACTGCGGATTGACGAACATACGGTATTGATTCTTGAAGGGATTCATGCCCTGAACCCGGAACTCACTCCGCAAATCCCGGCAGAGAATAAATATAAAATCTATGTATCTGCTCTGACAACCATCTCCCTGGACGACCATAACTGGATTCCGACCACGGACAACCGGCTTTTGCGCCGCATTATCCGTGACTTCAACTATCGTGGCTATTCTGCGCAGGAAACCATTTCGCGCTGGCCCAGCGTGCGTGCCGGAGAAGACAAGTGGATTTTCCCTTATCAGGAGAATGCCGACGTGATGTTCAACTCCGCCCTGTTATTTGAATTTGCCGTGCTCCGCTGCCATGCCGAACCCATCTTGACCAGCGTGCCACGTAACTGCCCGGAATATGCCGAAGCATACCGGCTACTGAAGTTTATCAAATATTTCACTCCGGTACAGGATAAGGAGATTCCTCCGACCTCACTTCTTAGAGAGTTCCTGGGAGGAAGCAGCTTCAAATATTAAAAAGACACATCCTTATGTTTTTCAGACATAGACTTTACAAATAAAACTCCGAAAGAGAGCATTATTTGTAAAATCTATGCTTGAATTATCAAATACTATCCACTACCCCATCAGCCGGCAATGCCTGTCATAACTCTCAAAGGAAGAATTGAGGAAGAAATGAAAAATAAAAGGGGTAAATGAGAGGTTCTTACAAAGATTTTTTAACTTTGTCACTGTTTAAAACCATATCGTATGAAAATATCGACTTTAATCCTGACCATCCTCGTTTGTTTTAGCACAATCGTCGATGCACAAGGCACACAAAACAGAGCAAATGAACTGATGAAACAAGCGCAAAGCAGTCTGGAACAAAAAGAATATACCAAAGCGCGTTATCTTTTCATCCAAGCCTATGGCGCCTTCGCGGCACAAGAAAACTATCCGAAAGCCGTGGAATGTGGAATTCAGGGAGCTGCTCTTTACCATCGTGAGAATTATTATAAAGAAGCATTCGACCTCTGCAGGGGAATGGAACAGTTAGTCTGGGCGGGCGAACAAAAGGAACAGAAGCAATTCTATCCGTTGCGCTTTCAAATCACTAAAGAGAGATTACAAATGTATATCGGGCTGAAGAATGCCGCACAAGCCAAAGCACAGTTGGACAAACTGGCGGAAACCGCCGGCCAGGCAAAGAACGATTCGTTAAGTGAGAACCTCTTGTACACGCAGGCAAACTATCACTACACTTTCGGCCAAAACGCACAAGGAGATGCCTGCTTCCGGAAATTGATCAATCAATACAAAGCCCAGAAGAACTACGAAAAGGTAAACGAATGCTATAAGAACCTGATTGCCATCGGCCGTAAGTCAAACAATGCTTCATTGGTGGCCCGTACGTACGAGAACTTCATTGTCTGGACCGATTCGGTAAAGGCACTAACAGCACAAGATGAACTGAACGTATTGAAACGCAAATATGACGAAAGCCAGCAGATCATTCAGGAAAAAGACGATACGCTGTCCGGAAAACAGTATATGATTGTTGGATTATGTACGCTTGTCGTCATCCTGATAGCCGGTCTGATCTTCATCGCCATCGTACTGCTCCGCTTCATTGCCGGGAACCGCAAACTAAAGAAAAGCGTACAGATAGCCAATGAACACAACGAATTGAAGACACAGTTCATCCAGAATATATCAGCACAGATGGAACCTACGTTGGATACACTGGCCTCTTCAGCCGCCGAACTGTCCAACAAAGCTCCTCAGCAGGCACAACAGATGCAGGGACAGGTAGCAGCTCTGAAGAAGTTCAGTAACGACATACAGGAACTTTCCACACTGGAAAATTCTCTGACCGAGCCTTATGAGATGAAAGAGATCAACGTAAATACTTTCTGTGAAGCTACCATGGATAAGGTAAAAGAGTTTGTACAACCGGAAGTGTCGACCGTGGTAAACGCCGCCAAACTCCAGATCAAGACCAATCCGGAACAACTGGAACGGATACTGATTCACTTGTTGAAGAACGCTGCGGAATATACCGAAAGCGGAAAGATCTTCCTCGACTTCAAGAAGAGAGGCGCACATACGCATCAGTTTATCATCTCGGATACCGGTACGGGCATTCCCGCCGAAAAGCAAGAAAACCTGTTCAAACCTTTCACTGAGATTAAAGATCTGACGGAAGGAGACGGATTGGGACTACCTATCTGTGCCCTGATAGCTACCAAGATGAACGGTAGCCTGACACTGGACACCAGCTATACCAAAGGAAGCAGATTTGTACTTGAATTACATGCATAATTAACTTAAGTTTCGGAAGTAGATTTATGCCGTCTGAACCGGCATATTTATACCTTTCTTCAATTAACATTGTTAACGCCTTTTTCAGACGTTTGATTCTTGTGCGCAAACAACAAGCCTTTTGCATTTAAAACACTTGTTATTTGCATCTAAAAAATAAGCTTTAACACTGTGTTAAAACACAGCTTTTGAGAAGAGGAGTCTTATGCTTTGAAAATATTGTTTTTCAGGTGATTGATTTCAGTGTTCGCTTCTCCGCCTCACGAATGGAATTTCCAGTCAAAAGTCGGGATACTTGCTTTTTTGTCAACTATAAACGAGGACTTGCACTTCCGAAACTTGAATAATTAAATAAAAGAGGTGAATGTGTCGCAACTAAAGCGAGCACTCTAAAAAGTTACAAACTGTAATCCATAAATATAAAAGAGCCATATCATTACTCAAAATAGAGTTTGATATGGCTCTTTTCATTGTTGATAAGAGTGCACAAGTCTCAAATGAAAAGTTCTCCTTTTCTAAATCTGAGTTTGGATACCCTCCTGTCCGTTTATCGGGGTGTCCGTTGTCAGACCGTAAGTTCCAGCAGCACTTCTCCTTGGGTGTTGAGTACTTTCACTCTGAGTATATCCTTCTTCTTCTCAATCACCATTACCGTTGCACTTTTCATGCTATAACCGCCACCGATAATCACTGGGAAATTATTGCCAAGGCTGCCTTTGGGATGATAGGCATATTCATGTGTATGCGCGTTAAGGCTGATATTGAAGGGTGCTTTCTCCAGAAGTTTACCCCAAAGCCCGGAACACAGATTCTCGTAGTCGTTCCCATAAAGCGGAATGTGATGAATCAGAATCCGCTTAGCGGCTTTCTTAAATTCTTTGGAAGCGAGCTCACGCTTCAAAAATCCTACCTGGTCATTACGCAGCTTCGTAAAATCGTTGAGTCCGTAGTATACCCAATGATCATCCGGCTTATCTTCACCGCAATCGAGCATTACGATACGGGTATCTCCCCAGTTGAAGGAGCCGTAAGTCTTATCGCCTACATAATCGAACAGGCTGTGCAGGCCTACCGAATAGGCATTCCGGATCTCGTGATTGCCGCGCATAAAGAAGACAGGTACGCGGTCACCCTCCACGCCTTCGGTCAGTTCGCTGATAAAGGCTGTTGCCTGATCGTGATTGGCGGGGTCGTCCACACAATCGCCGTTGAACACTACAAAATCATAGTCAATCCCCTTTATCTGTTCGCACAATGCCTGAAACGTCTTCGATTGTTTATGCAGGTCGTTGAACACCACGGCCGTAAAACTGTCATCACCGGCTGCGGGCAACGTGAACTCCCTGAGTTCTGTACGGGCTGTATTGCCAAACACCTTTTTGTAGGCCTGGTAAAGCAGGATCTCCTGCGAACAGGTACGATAATAATATTTCTGTCCGGGCTGCAAACTATCGAGGCGAATCTTGTGAAGAGTATTGCCACAAACAACTTGACCATCCAGAAGGGTACGTGCGCGTTTCAGGTTGGAAGGATCCGTGCCGTACTCCACCCAGCAATAGGCCGGCACGTTGGTCTGCCACATCACCGTGATTCCACCTCCCACGGGATTCTGAAGATAGGGTTTGGTACGGCAAATCCGATTCTCGGGTACCGCCATCCGTACTTCTACCAACAAAGGACGATGATCGGATGCCAAAGGCTCATCGATCACCCGGGCCAAGTTGACAACAAAAGTAGGCGTTTCCTGTTTCAGAGCAATCAGGTAGTCGAGCGTCTCCTTCGGTTCGGAAGCCGGATAAGTGGGCTGCTTCGGGTTGGAAAGTATCTGGAATGTACTCTTCAAATCTTTGATAAAGCCGGAGTCGGCATCCGAATTGAAGTCACCGGCAAGGAAGAAAGGTTTCCGGGTATCGGCTGCAACGGACTTCAGGATTTCGAGAGACTTCATCCGATCCTCTTCGGTCAGAGAGAGGTGCGTACACGCAAAGACATACTCCGGGAACTCGGCGACAAGCAGCGTGCGTGCCTCTTCACGTCCCGGAAGGGCGAAGGTTTGCACACGAAGCGGAGTTTCTTTCGAAAGCAGGCCGATGCCGTACTTTCCTCCGTCATAATCGATGGCAGGCGCAAAGCAGGGATGCAATTGAGTGCGTTCCGCCAACTCCTTGAGAACATCGGTCCGATTGCTCCGGGCAGTCATGCTGTCCAGTTCCTGGATGGCAACGATGTCCGGACGGGCATTGTTAATCACATTGGCTACACGCTGATAATTGCATATACCGTCCATACCATTGGCGTTGCGGACGTTATAGGTCATCAGGCGCAGCACATCTTCAGCCTGAGCTGACAGCACAAAAAGTGCGGAGAATAAGAGCAATATAAGTTTTTTCATGGATCTGTTTGTTTATCAGGTTTATTTGCTTCTGTACACTAATGTCAACCCGTCCACTGCCCCGTACTCTGTCATCAGTTGACGGAAAGCGGCATAATCCGCCGGACGAATCATCTGTTTCTTCAACTTCAGGCTCCGGGTTACTCGTGTTTTCGCTCCTTCGGGACGGATGGAAACGGTTAATGTACCTACGGCATTGTCCATCTTCTTCTCCATCGGCTGAGTGACAGGCTCCATACCTGCAGGAGTATCTACGGTATAGGTGAAAGATTCATCCGCCAGTCCGGGCAACAAAAGGTTCGAAGTGCGCTTGCTATTGAACCGGACGTATTGGGAACCGGCCAGGCTGCCACGCTCTACAGGGAGGGTGAAGACCAGATAGCCATCTTTGGCATTTGCCGCGTCGGGCTGCAATGCATAGTCTTTTCTCAGGGCAACCGGTGGAAGATTCAGTTCAAACGGCTGCGTCAATGAAGCTACATAGGCATAATCTTTCTGCCAGGAAACGGCTGAGGGAGTTTTGCCTTTCAGTGACAGAGCCTGTTGGCTGCCTCCGGCGTCGGTCCACACAAATAGTTCGCGGATGCTGCCTACTCCCAGTGATGCCGTATTCTCGGACGGAGCGCAGACCGCCCCTATCCCGGCTTTCAGTCCGGCCGCTTTCAGCAATGCGGCCATCAGATTCGCCTTCTCGGCCTCCGTGCCGTATGCCGAACGGATCACCTCTGCGGCGGGACGGATGCGATAACCGCTTTCCGCCAACGGGAGGGACGAATAGTAAAGATTATCAATCACATAGTCACGTATCGCGGTTACTTTTTCTTTATCGTCCTTCGCTCCGGCAGTCAGTTTTCCGGCCAGCGCACGAATCCCAGCATCTCCTTCCGGTTGCCATTGTGACGTCAGAAACGACAGGGGTTTCTCCTCAGTCGTGGCAGTCAGCAGAGGCAAATCACCGCCGATCACCGACACCTGCGGCTCACGGCTGAGGGCGGGCAGATTCTTCAGGGTCCAGCTGACTTGCTTCATCCCTTCGGATTCGGTTACGGAAGCTTTCGCCTTGAGGTTGTTAAGGGCATATTCCAGATGTTGCCCCCGGGGAACGGTGATGCTGATCTCGTACTCCTTCACCGGCGAAGAGTGCTCCAGCAACCGGCAGATCTGAATCCCCGGCAAATACCCCGGTTTGGTTGTAATGGAATAGTCCAGATAGATGGTAGCTCCGAGTTCCAGCCCGGTGTGTACGACTACCATCTCGCGCAAAGCATTGAATGCCGGCGCATTGGCTGCTGCCGAGGGGAGCACTTCGACCAGAGCATTGGCGGGGGTCTTGACGATGTTGCCGTCTTTCTGGCGGGTATACGACTCGTGAATCTGCAAAGTCTGATAACGGGGATCGTACGTAATGAATGACTCTCCATACGTGCGGTTCATGGCCGTGTGAGTGTACAGCGTCAGGACTTTCGACTGACGATAAACCTGCGTACCATCAGCCTGCAGGGTCCAGCTTTCTTTGATTTTCTTAAATTCCGCTTCCCGGGCGGTAACCGGAAGAGTCAGCGCAAACAGGCAGAGGAGCAGAAGGGTATATATTTTAGTCATGTGTGACGATCATCTTTTTAGAGTTTAACAATCAAATAATCCGCAAAGCTTTTGTAGGCATTCACCGCAGCGCGGAATCCTTCCCAGTCGGCTGCCCGATAGATGCGCTTCTTCAAGGCGAGTTTCTGTTTCAGCACCAGTTTGTTGCCAACCTGCTGCAACGAGCCTTCGAAGTCGGCTGCCGGAGCGGCCTTTTGTTCGCTGCGCGGCTCTCCCGCCAGGCGATATCCCCGCGGCAGGGCAATCGTTTCGTCCAATTCGACCAGACGAGAGCAAGCATCACGGAAGCCGTATTGGCGGGTTTCCAAGCCGGTATCGATGCGCAGGAACGAGAGAACGCTCGTATAGAGGTTGTTCATCACCATCGGTTTCAACAATAATTCCCGGTCACCGACCAGCGCATAGTCCGGTATCTCGTAACGGAACGTGATGCGAATGGGGCCTGCCTGATAATCCTTCGGCGCCTTTCCGTAGTCTACTCCGAGCATACGGGCTTTGGGAGATACGTTGAGCAACTGGCTTTCCATCGTGCTTTGCCATTCGGTCTGCCAGCCCTGCGTAAAGATGCGGCGGATGCTGCTGTCCGACTGACCTTCGGCGGTGATGGTAAACGAACCTTTCAGCGTGCCCTTCGCATCGATTTTGTTATCGGCAGTGATGCGGACATAATGATTCTCGGGAGCCGAAACCGGAGTCAGGCACAGGTCGGAACCTCCCGGAATGCCGGGCAGATAGTTCTGCTGCTGCTCGGCACTGCTCCACAACTCGCGACAGAAAGGAACCCAGGTAGGATCAAGGGGCATATACGTCCCATTCGCTAACTTCACCACTGCCACACAGTGGTTAAAGTGATCGGCAGGGATGCTTTCGATGCGGCTTCCCGCCATCGTCATGGCCGGATAGGCCTCAAATCCCGCCATACGCAGGAAAGAGATCAGCGTGCCGGCAATGTCCTTACATACTCCGCAGCGGTCGGTGTAGTTCATCTTCGTGTTATGGAGCGTAAAGCCCTCGCCTTCGCCCATGGTGATGCCTGCATAACGGATATTATCGGCTACCCAATGGGTCAATACGGCGATTTTCTCCATTTCGGTCTTTTTTCCCTTTACCAGTTCGTCCACTTTCTTCTGAGCCTCGGGCAGTGGGGCAAAGCTGCCGTACGCCTCGTTCAGGTCGTGAAACCAGAGCGACTTATCCTCCCATTTCGGGGTAGACGACATCATCAGCTTCGGGGCTTCATCAAAAAGATCCACCATATTGGGCTCTTTCCGGAAAGGAAGCACTTCGTTCACGGCAAACGCATATACCTTTCGCCCGTCCTCATAACGCATTGACGAGGTACAGGCACCGTTATAGAACTGGAACTGAAGCTCTTTTTCCATCGGCATACTGACAACGTATACCTTGCGGCGGGTGGGTTCATTCACCCAAAAAGGAACAATGTCGTAGAACTGCCCGCGCATGGGCGGAATGAAACGCGCGTCATCATCTTCAGCTCCTGCCAGCAGAGCATAAGTAAAGCCTTTCTTACTAATTTCGTAGGAAACGACATCTCCCGGCTCCAGGCGTCCGAGTTCGAGCATGATCTGACGGGCTCCCCAATAAATAGCCCTTGCCGGAGCGGCATAATCGCAGGTCTTGGTCACATCCACCTGCATGGTTTCGCCGTTGGCACGCTGCACGGTGACTTGCTTGAAACGGGCAAAGGCCGTCAGCGGATCATAATCATACTTGATCACATGGTTATTCACTGCCCCTTTGGGAGTCTGTACTTCAAACGATTTGTACACGGCAAAACTTCCGGAGCCGTTTGGCTGCACGGTTACCGAGGTACTGTCCAGCAGGGTCACGCAGTCAGCTTCGCTCCATGCATTCTGCCCGGCAGTCGGGAGACACATTAAGATTGAAAAAGCACAGCATGAAGATGCCCGGAGGACATTTTTTAATTTACGCATAGTTTATAAATTGAATATTTGTGAATGGTTTTATCGTTTTTCTGTCTGTAACGGACAAAAGTAGTGTATCGATGCATAAAAACAAAACGTATCAGGAGAAGTCTTTGAAAATAAAGTATCGGACAGCAGAAGAAAAGCGCAAGTTGATAGACTTTATTTGCGACGCTTTTGACTCATCAGCTGTTTTTACCCCCGCGCTATTTGCCGTTAGATTGAAGATTCCCAAATGCAGGATGTCCACGCCCTGCCCATCTTGCAGAAAATTGATAATCGCTGCTCCCAATTTAGAAAGCACAGCCAAACATAAGGCATCTTGCCCCCCGGAAATCTGACTTAGATAATTGATAAATGTTTCCTGATCCACCATCCCCCTGTTCTTCAAGACACAATAATACAACTTTTCAGAATCTTTATCTCTCACATCACTGTTCCGCAACGCTAAGTTATAATACAATCCGCTCATGTTTTTTAGGATTAGATAGGTTATTAATAGAAAATTATTTAATTCCTTCAAAGGAATACCCTTAAAATTTTAAAAACAACTCTTTCTTCTCTTTTTTCAAGAAACAACAAAAAAAAATTACCCGGATTCACATCCAAGCAATCTTTGTCAATTTGAAAAATTCATTAAATTAGTCTTATTATAAAATAGAGATATCTCCTGGATTCACATCTAAGTGATATCAGAATGCTATGAAAAAAAAAATTAAGTTGTCTGTGTATAATGGTTTATCAGATATCAGTATTATTTTTAATTTCATAAACGGCAAGCATACGTTTCAATAGCTAAATCCGTTTAAGATAGTAAATGATTCAAATCTTCAACAAAAGTATCTTATTAAAATCAGAAAAACAATTCTTTCTTCATTTTCTTTAAAAAATCGACAAAAAAAAGATTGCCCAGATTCACATCCAAGCAATCTTGTCTTAACAAAATTTACATAAACCGTCCGGATCGTTATCCGGACATACCAAAAATTAAATAAAAGTGTTACCTGGATTCATATCTTAATAACACTGTTCATGAAAAAAAATTATCTTAGCGCTTCCACCTCGTCCGGTGTCAGCGGAATCTTCTTTCCTAAACGGCGGGCCCCCGTTTCCGTAATCAGATAATCCTCTTCGTTACGAATGCCCCCGAAGTCCTTGTACGTCTCCACTTTATCGTAATTGATAAAGTCAGTAAACTTCTTCTGTCCCTTCCACAGGTCTATCAGCTCGGGGATGAAATAAATGCCCGGCTCAACGGTATGTACAAAGCCCGGTTCCAACGGTATGGCGAGACGCTGCGACTTACGGCCGAACTGCGTGCTCTTGGGCTGTCCGTTGTAGCCCACCCAGAGTTCGCCCAGGTTCTCCATATCGTGCACGTCGAGCCCCATCATGTGCCCTAATCCGTGAGGATAGAACAGGGCATGCGCGCCTTCACGTACGGCGTCTTCGGCATTTCCCTTCATCAGTCCGAGTCCTTTCAGGCCTTCGACCATCACGCGTGCCGACAAATCGTACACGTCCATATAAGGAATGCCCGGACGGAGTGCTTTCACCGACTCCAGATGCATGGCGTTCTGTATCTCGTAAACCTCGCGCTGCCGCTGTGTGAACTTCTTATCGGCAGGGATGGTGGACGACATGTCGCCGGCATATCCCATCTCCGTCTCGGCACCGGCATCGATCAGGAACAGATCGCCCGGCTTCACCGTGTTGCCATGATAGTGGTTGTGAAGTGTCTGTCCGTTCACCGTAGCGATGGTAGCGAACGAAAGATCGCCTCCGGCGGCGTGTGCCACCGCTTCCATGGCTGCCGATACCTCCCATTCGCGCATGCCGGGACGCAATATCTTCATGGCCGTGATGTGCATATCCGCCGTGATGTCACAAGCCTTCTCGATTTCGACAACCTCCTCGGCCGACTTGTAACTTCGCTGTGCGATCACCGCACGGATAAAGGGCACCGACCCTTCCTGGCGTGCGGGAGGCACTCCCAGCCAGTCCATCAGTTTCAGCTTATGCTCGGCACGGTAAGGAGGCAGGTAATGGATGGCCTGGCCCTTTTGCACCGCCTTGTGCAGATAGCCGATGATGTCCGCCGAAGGCATGGTGATGCTGACTCCCACCCGCTGGCTCTTCTCCTTCAGCGTCGGCTGTGTACCCATCCACACGATGTGATCGATGGTAAGCTCGTCGCCAAATATAATTTCCTTATCTTCATCAATGTCGATTATAGCAGAAAGTCCGGCAAACGAAAGGCCGAAGTAATAAAGAAAGGTGGAATCCTGACGATAGCGGAACGTATTGTCCTCGTAGTTCAACCCGCACTCGTCGTTACCCAAAAACAACAATACTCCGGAGCCTAATGTTTTTTTCAGCAGGGCTCTGCGCTGCATATATGTCTCTTTGCTGAACATAATGGTATGTATTTAAGTTATGAAGGCAAAGATATAAACAAAGGATGAATTGGCAAAGAAGATGGAAAGCTTTAATTCCGCCGCCTTCTCCGCCCGTTTCCTCCTTTAACTCCTTTTATCGGATAAATCATTTCGCTATATCGAACAATTCATTACTTTTGTAGCGAGAAACAAAAAAAACGTAAAGCATTCAACGTATGGCACAAGGTTCCCGTCAGATACAATCGCAGGCGCAGCAGCAGATACAAACGCTCTCACCGCAGCAAATTCTGGTAGTGAAGCTACTGGAGCTACCGGCTGTGGAACTGGAAGACCGTGTACATGCCGAACTGCTGGAGAATCCCGCCCTTGAAGAAGGCAAAGAAGAAAACGCCTCCGACGAAACCACCCCTGCCGAAACCGCCGAAGGGGAAGCAGAAGGCGATACGGACTATGATTCTCTGAGCGACTATCTGACCGAAGATGACATCCCCGACTATAAACTCCAGGAAAACAACCGCTCCAAAGGCGAGCAGGCGGAAGAGATCCCATTCTCGGATGCCACGTCATTCTACGAAATCCTGAGAGAGCAACTGGGCGAACGCGACCTGACCGAACATCAGCGCGAACTGGCAGAATACCTGATCGGTTCGCTGGACGATGACGGCCTGCTCCGCAAGTCGCTCGAAAGCATCGGCGACGAACTGGCCATCTATGCCGGCATCAACGCGACGGAAGAAGAACTGGAACAAGCCCTGAAAATCGTACAGGACTTCGACCCTCCCGGCCTCGGCGCGCGCAGCCTGCAAGAATGCCTGCTGATCCAGATCCGCCGGAAAAAACAACCGCATACCGCGGACCCCCTGTTAGCAACCGAAGAAGAGATCATCAGCGAGTGCTACGAAGAATTCACCCGGAAGCATTGGGAGAAGATCATCAGGAAGCTCGGACTGGACGAAGAGTACTTCTACAAGGCACTCGAAGAGATCACTAAGCTCAACCCGCGCCCGGGTGCGTCATTGGGTGAAGCCATCGGACGGAACCTGCAACAGATCGTCCCCGACTTCATCGTCGATACCTACGACGACGGAACCATCAACATCAGCCTCAACAACCGAAACCTGCCGGAACTGCGCATGAGCCGCGACTTCACCGAGATGGTGGAGGAACATACGAAGAACAAGGCCAACCAGTCCAAAGAATCGAAAGAGGCCATGATGTTCCTCAAACAGAAGATGGATGCCGCGCAAGGCTTCATCGACGCGGTGAAGCAACGCCAGAATACGCTGATGACCACCATGCAGGCCATCATCGACCTGCAACGCCCCTTCTTCCTCGAAGGCGACGAGTCGCTGCTCCGCCCGATGATCCTCAAAGACGTGGCCGAACGTACGGGACTCGACATATCGACCATCTCACGCGTGAGCAACAGCAAATATGTACAGACCAATTACGGCATTTATCCCCTGAAGTTCTTCTTCAGCGACGGATATACCACCGGAGACGGCGAAGAGATGTCGGTACGCGAGATACGGAAGATCCTGAAAGAATGCATCGACAGCGAGGACAAAAAGAAACCGCTGACCGACGACGAACTGGCCGAAATACTGAAAGAAAAAGGATACCCCATCGCGCGCCGCACGGTGGCCAAGTACCGCCAGCAACTCAACATCCCGGTGGCGAGACTGAGAAAATAAAAAAAGCATAATAAAAGAAACGAATAAAATGGCTGAAGAAGAGAAGATAGAGCAACATATCATAGCTGACAGGACACTGATCCGTACGGCCAGAATCATTTCGGGAATACTGACTCCATTCTCTATCCCCTTTCTGGCCTTCCTCGTATTGTTCCTGTTCTCTTACCTGCGCATCATGCCGTTGCAGTACAAACTCATCGTATTGGGCATTGTCTACTGCTTCACCATCCTGATGCCCACCATGACCATCTTCCTGTTCCGCAAAGTGAACGGCTTTGCCCGCCAGGACCTGAGCGACCGCAAGAAACGCTATGTGCCGATCCTGCTCACCATCATCTCCTACGTCTTCTGCCTGATGATGATGCACAAACTGAACATCCCCTGGTATATGACAGGCATCATACTGGCCTCGCTGGTCGTGCTGGTCATCTGCATCTTTGTCAACCTGAAGTGGAAGCTGAGCGAACACATGGCAGGCATGGGCGGTATCGTAGGCGGACTGGTCTCGTTCAGTGCGCTCTTCAGCTACAACCCGGTGTGGTGGCTCTGCCTCTTCATCCTCATAGCAGGGATATTAGGCTCGGCACGCATCATCCTGCAACATCACACGCTGGGCGAAGTCCTTGCCGGCTTTACCGTCGGTTTCGTCTGCTCGCTGCTGGTGCTCCACCCGCTCAGCAACGTATTGTTCCGTATATTTTTATTTTAAACATAGTATCAATCCTAAAAACTAATCATTATGAACTTCCCACAGAATGTAAAGTACACCAACGAACATGAATGGATCCGCCTTGAGGGCGACACAGCTTATGTAGGTATCACCGACTATGCACAGGAACAACTGGGCGACATCGTATTTGTCGACATTCCTACCGAAGGTGAAACCCTGGAAGCCAACGAAGTGTTCGGTACCATCGAAGTAGTAAAGACCATCTCCGACCTCTTCCTGCCCGTTGCAGGCGAAGTGCTGGAACAAAACCCCGCACTGGAAGAAAACCCCGAGCTGGTGAATAAAGACCCATACGGCGAAGGCTGGCTCATCAAAATGAAACCTGCCAATGCTGCCGACCTTGACAACCTGCTGAATGCAGAAAGTTACAAGGCATTGGTGAACGAATAAAGATTTAAAGCAGAGACGAATCGGGTTCACCACAGATTACACAGATTAACACAGAACTTTTAATCTTAAATATTAACGAGATAAATCAGAATCTGTGCCAATCTGTGTAATCTGTGGTGAACTTCTAAGCCATGCAAGTCTAAAGAAAGAAAACATTTAGCGTATAATTAAAACAATATGACCCCAATTGTAAGCATCATCATGGGTAGCACTTCCGACCTTCCAGTTATGGAGAAGGCCGCTCAGTTGCTCAATGACCTTCACGTGCCGTTCGAAATGAACGCGCTTTCGGCTCACCGCACTCCCGAAGCTGTGGAAGAGTTTGCCAAGAATGCCCGCTCACGCGGCATTAAAGTAATAATCGCCGCTGCCGGCATGGCCGCCCACCTGCCGGGCGTGATTGCCGCCTCCACCTCGCTGCCGGTAATCGGTGTACCTATCAAGTCGTCTCTCGACGGAATGGATGCGCTTCTGGCCATCGTACAGATGCCTCCGGGAATCCCTGTGGCAACCGTAGGCATCAACGGAGCATTGAACGCTGCCATCCTTGCCGTACAAATGCTTTCATTGGAAAACAAAGAACTCGAAACGAAATTCATCGCCTATAAGGAGGGGCTGAAAAAGAAGATCGTAAAAGCTAATGAAGAGCTGAAAGAGATCAAATACGAGTTTAAAACAAACTGAGAAGATTTATGACGGACGATTTACCGTTTACGGTTACGGGAGAAGGCGGAACTCTTTTCACCACAGATTACACAGATTTTCACAAATTATCAATATGGATAATCAATGGTTTAAATTCACTCAGTGTTACTCTGTGTCCTCTGTGGTGAGTTTCGACACTCCTCTCGTAAGCAGTAAATCGTCCGGTCGTAAAGCGACTCCAATTACATACAACAAAATGGATTTATTCAACTACTCCCGGCGGGAAACTTCGGAAGTGAACATCGGGGCTGCTCCGTTGGGAGGCTCCAACCCTATCCGAATCCAGTCGATGACCAATACCGCCACGCAGGACACCGAAGCTTGTGTGGCTCAGGCAAAGCGCATCGTAGATGCCGGCGGAGAGTACGTCCGCCTCACCACACAAGGGGTGAAAGAAGCCGAAAACCTGATGAACATCAACATCGGACTGCGCAGTGACGGATACATGGTTCCGCTTGTGGCCGATGTACACTTCAGCCCGAAGGTAGCCGACGTGGCAGCCCGATATGCGGAGAAAGTACGCATCAATCCGGGCAACTACGTAGACCCGGGACGCACGTTCAAGCAACTGGAATACACCGACGAGGAGTATGCCGCCGAACTGCAGAAGATACGCGACCGCTTCGTTCCCTTCCTCAATATCTGCAAAGAAAATCATACGGCCATACGCATCGGCGTGAACCACGGTTCACTGTCCGACCGCATCATGTCCCGCTATGGCGACACACCCGAAGGTATGGTAGAGTCGTGCATGGAATTCCTGCGCATCTGCGTGGACGAGAAGTTCACGGATGTCGTAATCTCGATCAAGGCCTCCAACACAGTGGTAATGGTGAAAACCGTACGCCTGCTGGTGGCCGTGATGGAACAGGAAGGCATGGCATTCCCGCTTCACCTGGGTGTGACGGAAGCTGGCGACGGAGAAGACGGACGCATCAAATCGGCCTTGGGCATCGGTGCTTTATTGTCCGACGGAATGGGCGACACCATCCGCGTCTCACTGAGTGAGGAGCCGGAAGCCGAAATTCCCGTGGCACGCAAACTGGTCGACTACATTGTCGGGAGACAGGATCACCCATACATCCCCGGCATGGAGGCACCGGACTTCAACTACCTCTCTCCGACGAGGCGCAAAACGCAACCGGTGCGGAACATTGGCGGCGACCATCTGCCGGTAGTGCTTGCCGACCGCATGGACGGACGGATGGAGACCAACCCGCAATTCACGCCGGATTATATCTACGCCGGACGTGAACTGCCCGAACAGCCGGAAAAAGGTATGCAATACATCCTCGATGCCGACGTGTGGAAAGGAGAACCGGACACGTGGCCTGCTTTCAATTATGCCCAACTGGAGCTGATGGAAACGTGCACCGCCGGACTGAAGTTCTTCTTCATTCCTTATATGGCACTTACGGACGAGGTAGTGGCCTGCCTGAAACGACATCCCGAAGTAGTGGTGATCTCGCAAAGCAACCACCCGAACCGGGTAGGCGAACATCGTGCGCTGGCCCATCAACTGACGGTGGAAGGGTTGCAGAACCCGGTCATCTTCTTCCAGCACTACTCCGAAAATGCAGCCGAAGATCTGCAAATCAAGGCCGGTGCGGACATGGGAGCACTGATATTCGATGGTCTGTGTGACGGCATTTATCTCTTTAACCAAGGGGAACTGAGTCATGCGGTGATCGACGCTACCGCCTTCGGCATCCTGCAAGCGGGACGCATCCGCACCAGCAAGACGGAGTATATCTCTTGCCCGGGATGCGGACGGACACTGTTCAACCTGCAAAGTACGATTGCCCGCGTCAAAGCAGCCACTTCACACCTGAAGGGACTGAAAATAGGCATCATGGGATGTATCGTCAACGGACCCGGCGAGATGGCGGATGCCGACTATGGCTACGTGGGTGCCGGCCGTGGCAAGGTAAGCCTTTACAAACGGAAGGAGTGCATCGAGAAGAATATTCCCGAAGAAGAAGCCGTGGAAAAACTGATCGAACTGATTAAGGCAAACGGTGACTACGAAGAGAAGGCTTAATCCCGATCTTCTCCCAAAAAAGACAGTTAGTCCCGCCGATGAATAAGTAATCAACAAAAAGAAAGCACCACGGATTAAGAAAGGGTGCCGAGAGTTACTCCCGGCACCTTACTTCTTTCGGCTGGCAAAAAGCCACTCCATGAATCCGGGATAGTTGAAAGCCGGATTCCAGCTGCCGTGATTGCAACCGGGAAACTCGACGTATTCCACCTCTGCTTCAAGTTTCTTCAACGTTTTATAAGCCTCGCGAGAGCCTTCTACCGGCACTACGTTATCGGCATCCCCATGGAAAATGCGGAAACGGACACTCACGGCATCGGCCAGACGTCCGGGATTCACCGTGCCACAAATGGGGACGGCGGCGGCAAATGTATCCGGAAAGCGGATGGCAAGGTCGTACGTCGCCATGCCTCCCATAGAAAGACCCACTACGTAGACGCGGTCACGATCCACCGAAGGCAAATTGAGGTAAGTGTCCAGCAATTCCTTTACCGCACGCAAAACGGGAGTGATCTCCTGTCCCACCGGCATCTCCGAAGGAACGAACGAAGAAGGGCGGGAAACGTATGCCCAGTAATCCTTCTCCGGACATTGAGGCACGAGGACAAATGCCGGATACTTCTCACGGTTCACGGGGTTGAGAAACATCTGTCCACCGTGTGTCAATTGTTTCTCGTTGTCGCTCCCCCGCTCGCCGGCACCGTGCAGAAAGAGCACCAAAGGATATCGCTGCCCCGGCTTTTCCGACTCCGGACGAAGCAAACGGTAGTTCAGCGAATCTCCCCGGGAGGAGATAAATACTTTTTTCTGATACGCCTCTTGCGAACGGGCACCCACGGTCAGCAGGAAGATACTGAGGAAGAAAAGAACAAACTGTTTCATGGCTATTCGGGATTATTCTACATATTGGGGTTCGGAGGGTAAAGATACACCATTTTCATTAAAGGCCTCCACGGCGAAATAATAATCCTGGTCGGTGGTCAGAGATTTCATCAGCAACTCGGTGCCGTCGTATACCATCCACGAACTGTACAACTTATCGGGAGCGATGCCCCAGAGCACATTGTACCCCTGCGCACCTTTCACTGGTTCCCAACGGATGGTGATGTCCCGCCGGTCGGCATGCCGGTCCAGGGTCAGTTTGCCGGGACGGCGGGGAGCTTTGCCGAAGCCGAGGCCGAATACGCGCAACTCGGAGATAGCAAGATTCGGAGTGGGTACGTCGATGTTCCTATACCGGACGTAACGCACCGTGGCCGGAGTTTCAAGCTCCACATAGTCATTCGGCGTGTCCTTATAACTACTTTTGCGGTCAACCAGCGTATTCCAGGTCTCTCTGTCGGTAGAACCCTCGATGACGTAGCGATGCCGCAAGCCGGGAATCCGGCCGTACATATCGCTCCGATAGTCGTGATAGTTCACCTGCACGGCACAAACGCGGGCAGGGTTCTCCAGATCGATCATCACCCACTGACGTTCATCGTTCGCCTCAGCAAGCCAGAAGGTCTTGGTCAGCTCGTCCGTCAGTGCGGCAGGTCCGAATCCGCCTTTCACGGCAGATGCTGTCACCGGTTTGCGGTAAGACAGGAGCATCCATCCCCGGAACCGGCCCCTCTTGCCGGGCACAGCGGGGGCATAACGTGGATAATCTCCGAAACGGGTATCTACGTACATGATGCCGTCTTTATCGAATCCGGCAGGGAACATGCAGAGGCGGCGTTCCCAGTTGACATTGATGGAAAGGGCCATCGAAGCAAAATGCCAGTACGCTCCGCCGGGGCCCTGGACCGTGCTTCCGTGTCCGGCACCGTTCATGTATCCGCCCGGTTTATACGACACGGGGTTATGTTTCTGATAAGTGTAAGGCCCCATCGGATGATCGGCTACATAAACGCCGTCGGCATAGACATTGAACTCAGTGCCGGGAGCACCATACTGCATATAATATCTCCCGTTGTGCTTGGTCAGCCACGGGCCTTCGATATAACCTCCCAGAACCGTGTCGCTGTGGTTCTCGCCGAAACGTTCCCAACCGTGGCGGAGCATGTCGAGGCTGAAAAGCTCTTTCACCTCTCCTTTGGGAAGAAAGCGGTGATTCTTGTCCAACTCCACTCCCCGGATGGGATAGACATTGGACGATCCCCAGAACATATAGGCCCGGCCGTCATCGTCGATAAACAGGTCCGGATCCTGCAGGTTATGCAAGATGGCGGGGGTGGCTTTCCATTCTCCCCGCTTCGGGTCGTCGGAGTAAAGGATACTCATCGAACCGGACGGATCGCCGGTGACGTAGAGCACAGAGTCTTTGTAGTTATGGGCGGCGGGGGCGTTGCTTCCCTGCGGATACCAGTTTTTGGGAGTGATAAAGTCCCAGTTCAGCAGATCCTTAGAATGCCAGTAACCATTGGAGCGGGTGACGAACATATAGTATTCGCCGCGGAACCTGACCACCGCTGGATCGGCACCGGAACGGTAAGAGATGTCCTTGTCGGAATTATAGATCATATATGTATAATCTATGTTCAGCGGGTTGCAGTAGGTATCCTGCCGCATGTCCTGTGCGGGAGCAAGAGCCGGGGACAGGAAGAGGAGTAAAAGGAGAAATAGCTGTTTCATGGTTGTAACGGTATGTTTTCACCACAGAGTAACACAGAGTCTCACAGAGAAGTTTTTTCTTTTTAGAAATCCCATTAATAAAAAATCAAAACTCTGTGAGACTCTGTGTTACTCTGTGGTGAACCTTTATCTTATTTATTTTGATTCTGAACTGAACCCCAGTCTCTTCAGCCCTCTCTGCACATCGGGATGGCTCATGAACAGTTTCCAGATCAGCCCCGTGCGGTAATTCTCAATCATTACCACAATAGGGCCCTGGTCGATGGCCAGATAAGAAGGTGCAAACCAGTTCTCGGTCAGGTTGAAGGCATCCTTGAAGCCGTATTCTCCCCAAAGGCGGTCGCCCAGCTCTTCGTAAAAGTAACGCATAGCTTCCAGAGAATGTTCTGGAGTATAAGGAATAGAAGAGATGGCCGCGGTCGGAGTGATCACTCCCAGATCGTTCTGCGGGCAATGCGCCGAGTAGCCCAGATGGTTGTCACTTGCCGTCAGTCCCCAGCATTTGCGGCTGTATCCTTTGTACTTCTTCGGGTTGTCAATGCAATAGGCACGGTTGATCAGGGTATGCGCCTTCATCTGCTCACCGTAGTCGGCATAGCGGTCTTTAAGCCCGCGCGGGTCGAGTCCGAGGTAAGAGTAATGGGTGAAGAAGAGCGGTCCGCCAAAGTCGGTGCCCAGCGGCAGACGGATGCCGTAGAACTCCTTGCCGTTCTTAAAGGTGATCGAGTTGGCCCATCCTTTATGATAGACCGATTCGCGGATGGGATAAGTAGGTGAAGAGGCAGCCAGCACATAGGCTATGTGGCACTCGTTCTGCCCTTTCAGCTGATGATTCATTGCCCAGCCGTTATTGGGTGACCAGTGCCAATAGAGCACATCTTCACCTCCACGGGTGAACCAGTCCCACTCGGCCTGATGCCAGAGGGAGTTGATGAGTCCCCGCACCCGGTTTTCAGTGGGGGTATCCCGGTCGAAGTACTGATGGGCTGCCAGCAGTCCTTCGAACATGAAAGCGGATTCTACCAGGTCGGCACCATCATCCTTACGGCTGAAGGGGATTGTCTTTCCGGTTGCACCGTCCATCCAATGTGCCCAGATGCCGTGATAGCTGTCGGCTTTGTTGAGGAACTCCACCATCTTGAGCAGACGTTCCGCTCCTTGCTCACGGGTGATGAAACCACGCTCCACTCCGACTATAATTGCCATCACGCCAAAGCCGGAACCGCCGATCGTCGCAACTTCCAGACGGTCGTTGCTGCGCTCACGCGCCAAGCCGGATTCGGGATGGGCAAAATCCCAGAAATAACGGAAGGTTTGTTTCTGGACAAGGGTCATCAACTCGTCGTCGGTCAGTTTCGGACGATTGCCTGCAACGGTGGTCTGCAACGAGGAGGCACAGATCAGAAGAAGAAATAATAGGGTATGTTTCATAATGTTTCAAAATCTTATCCCCCGGCCCCTTCTCTTAACCTTTAAGAGAAGGGGAGGTGGCTGCGCGGTGGAGATACGGCGTTCCGCCGTCGAAAGGGGACTGTGTCCCCCTTGCCCTTGTGGGGATTCCGCAGTGCAGAGGGGATGGCGGCGTCCGCCCCCCCCCAAAGGACGGTGGGGAGGACGCCGGGTGTAATCATGGAATTGATAGTATTGGAATGATTCTATTTAAATGAACTGGTTATATATATACTTTTTAATTGAATGTGAACATAAAGTCGGGGTGAACATAAAGTTGAAATGGACGCAAACCCAGGAGTGGACGCAAACCCAAACACAAGCACAAACTTAGAAGTAAGTACAAGACCGAAAGAAAAGAAAACCTACCTTTCCTCTCTCACCCAGCTCTGCCTGCTCCCCACTGCCCTTCGGGGCGGCGGAGACCGCCATCTCTACCGCACTTCGGAATCCCCACAAGGGCAAGGGGGACGCAGTCCCCTTTCGACGGCGGAACGCCGTATTTCCATCGCACAGCCTCCTCCCCTTCTCTTAAAGGTTAAGAGAAGGGGCCGGGAGATGAGATTTTGAGAACCCCTTGCGAAATATCCACCTGTTTCTGCGGAATGAAGAACGTAGCATGCTTTGCTATCGAGAAGTTTGTCTTCCCGTGTGCCTTCATCATCTTCTCCGCATAGCCCGGCACCACCTTGTCCGCACGGATCAGGTCAAAGAAACGGTGTCCCTCCAAAGCCAGCTCGATGCGGCGCTCGTTCCAGATGATCTCGCGGAGCTTCTCTTTACCGGTTTCCGTAATCTCGGGCAGTCCCACTGTCATATCCGCCGGATGTACTGTTCTGCGGGCACGTGCGCGCACCATCTCCAGTTTGTCGAGGGCTTCCCGGGTTTCACCCAATTCGTTGCAGGCTTCGGCATACATCAGCAGCACATCGGCATAACGCAGAAAGATCAGGTGGCAATTCTGTTTGGCAAACGAATTCTCGTTCCAGTAACCGGTAGGCCAGATGGTCTTTTTGTTGGCACGGGGCGGCACTTCTTTCTTGAAATGGATCTCGCCCTTTCCCTCCAGTGTCTCTCCATCGTAGAAGATGGTTGCCGTACGTCGCGGATCTCCCGTTTCATAGGCTTGGTCGAGGGCTTCGGAAGGAGAAAACATCCCCCAGCCCATCACGCCGCGAATGCCCTGCCACTTCACATACTCCGATTCGAGGTTGCGTTCGGTCGATTCGCCCCAGAGGTACTGGTCGGCGAGCATCACTTCGTCCGAATAGTAAGAGTTAGGATTGAACAGGTCGCGATAATCCGGGTGCAGGCTGTACTCGCCGCGGGCAATCACCTGACCGGTGTATTTCTTCACGTTGGCATAGTCCCCGCGGAAGAGATATACTTTGGCCAGCAGTCCTTCGGCCGTTCCCTTGGTGGCACGTCCCGACTCTTTCGCACCCCACTCCTGACGGGTAGGCAGATGCTCGGCTGCATAGGTAAGGTCTTCGATGATCTGTTGATAGACGGCATCTTCGGTTGCCCGGGGCTGGTTGTATTCGCCGGGCTGTAACACCTTCGTCACCAAAGGCACCCCGCCGAAAGCACGTACGAGATTGAAGTAGAAGAATCCCCGGAAAAAGCGGGCCTGAGCAACACACTTCACCCGAAGTTCTTCGTTCTTCACCGCGCCCAGATTGTCCAGAGCCACATTGCACGAAGCGATAGCTTTATAATTGCCTTCCCACCAGCCGTTGATCTCGGCGGTAGAGGCATCGTAAGTAAAATCGTTAAACAGGTTCAGCCGTGCCACACTGCCGTCGGCCAGCTCACTGCCCGTATCGGAGTTGTCGCCGGGCAGCTCGGTGATGGCAAACCATGAGAACCCGATGATGTCCCACGCCCGGAGTTGGGTATAGATGGCGTTAATACTCATCAACGCGCCTTCTTCTTCGCCGAAGAAGACGTCCTCGGTCAGTTTCCCCTGCGAATCCACATCGAGGAAATCGGCACAGGAAGAAAAGGTCAGTGCCGAAGCCAGTAATATTGAATATATCTTTTTCATTGTAATGGTTTTGGGTTCACCACAGATTACACAGATTTTCATCGATTAATAATTATTTCATTGGTAATAAGATTAAAGTATCCGTGTTAATCGGTGTAATCTGTGGTGAATCGTATTCATGTCTATATCATTTAATATTAGAAAGTAACGTTCAGCCCGAAGCGGCAGGTGGCTGTCACGGGATAGATCTGGCGGTCGATTCCGCCCAGTACTTCGGGTGTGAAGCCGTTATAGCCGGTGAAGTAGGCCAGGTTGTTGCCGGAGAAGTATACTCTCAGGTTCTGCACGGATACCTTCTGCATCCATGACTTCGGGAAGGTATATCCCAACTCGACTGTTTGCAGCTTCACGTACGAACCGCTCTCTACGTAGCGGCTCGACACCTGATAGTTGTTGCCTTCCAAGGTCATTCGCGGTGTCATGGTATTCGGGTTTTCGGGTGTCCAGCGGTCGAGGAAGGAGCGGTCCCAGTTGTCCGAACCGGAGAAGCGTTCTACCTGCTTGGCATTGAATATCTTGTTTCCGAAGTTGCCTTGGAAGTCAATAGAGAGGTCGAATCCTTTCCAGGAAGCACTGATGCCCAGACCGCTGATGAACTTGGGAGTGGGGCTGCCCAGATCCTTACGGTCGTTGGCGGTGATATATCCGTCACCGTCCACGTCTTCGTATATCAGGTCGCCGGGACCTACGTTGTTCTGATACTGTTGTCCGGAATTTCCGGTGGCAGCGGCGGCACGCTCGTTGTACTCCTTGATCTGTGCTTCGTTCTGGAAGATGCCGATCACGTTGTAACCATAGAAATATTTAATCGGCTTTCCTTCTTCGGTCATCTGTACGGATTTTCCGGCACCGATGTCACCACTGGCAATGCGTTTACCTCCCAGGCTGATGACTTCGTTTTTGATCGTCGTTCCGGTCAGGCGTATGCCGTACTGGAAGTCCTTCAGCGAATCTTCCCATTTCACGGTAAAGTCCACACCGCTGTTGCGCACCGCCCCTACGTTTGTTTCTACCGGGGTGAGGCCTACGGAAGCCGGTACGTCTACCGTCACCAGCATGTCTTTCGTATCGCGGCGATAGTAGTCCAGTTCCAGTGAAAAGCGGTTGTTCAGCAGTCCGAGGTCGAAACCGAGGTCCATCTGCTCCGAACGTTCCCAATGGATGCTCCGGTTGGAGAGCGACGTGATGGTTCCGCCGGGATAGAACACGCCGCCAAACACGGCATCGTAAGACGGAGAGATATTGGCAAGCGCACGGTATTTGTCGTTACCTATTTTATCATTACCGATCTGTCCCCAGCTTCCTCTGAGCTTCAGGTTGCTCAGCCATTGCACGCGGTCTTTCAGGAATGCTTCTTCCGAGATCCTCCATCCGGCAGCCACTGAGGGGAAGTAGCCCCAACGGTTGTTGGGACCGAACTTAGACGAACCGTCGGCACGGACCGAAGCCGTCAGCAGATAGCGGTCCATCAGCGCATAGTTGGCCCGGAAGAGGTAAGACATCATTGTTTCGTGGTATCCGTTGTTGGCTACCGACTTGGAGCTGGCCGAAGCCTGGTCGAGATACCAGTAGTTTTCGTTATCGGAGAAGAAGTCGCGTCCGGTGCCTTCCAGCAATTCATAAACACGCTTCTGCGCCGTGATACCTCCCAAGAGGTTGAGCCGGTTCTTGTCATTGATCTTCCAATCATAAGTCAACAGGTTCTCCCACAGCCAGGTGAAGTCGCGGTCCCAGGTTTTGGAGAGGCTGTTGGTTTCGTTCTTCTGTGTTTCCGAAACATAGTATTTCGGCACGAAATTGCGGCGGCGTCCGTTGATGTAGTCGATGCCGAGGCTGGTTTTAAAGTCAAGCCCGTTCAGGATATTCCAGTTCAGGAAGGCGCTGCCCACGATGCGTTCTTTCCAGTCGTCATTGTTCGTATAATGGAGTGTAGCGACGGGATTGGCGGAAGAAGCGCTTTCGGAATCCATGAAACTTCCGTCCTCATTGTAGGGACGCTTCACGGGACTGATGGTGTAGGCGGCTTTCACCACCGCGCTGTTTTCGTTTTTCTTATGACTGAAAGAGGCCGACAGGTTGTGCCCGATGGTCAGTCGTTTGCTGATCTTGTAGCTATTGTTGGCACGCAGGGTGAAGCGGTTGTAAGTGTTTCCGGTGATGATGCCGTCCTGCTGGTAATATCCCGCGCTGAGGTTGTAGCGCACCTTTTCCGACCCACCGCTGACGCTGAGCTGATAGTCGCGTACGGAAGCCACACGGAAGATTTCGTCGAACCAGTTGGTTCCTTTGCCCAGTGAAGCAGGGTCGTCAAACTTGGGTTTTCCGCCCGTGTTGACCAGTGCTTCGTTCAGCAGCGTGGCATATTCGGTGGCATTGGCCATCTCGAAGCTGCTGTTGTTGAACTGGAATCCTTCGCTGGCCGTAAAGTTCACCACCGCTTTTCCTTCCGTCCCCTGCTTGGTGGTAACGATGATTACACCGTTGGCACCGCGCGAACCGTACATGGCGGTTGCCGAAGCGTCTTTCAGCACCTCCATCGACTCGATGTCGTGTGTGCTCAGGAAAGAGATGTCGTCCATAAACATTCCGTCCACTACATAAAGGGGGTTGCTGTTATTCGTTGTACCGATACCGCGGATACGCACTTCGGGCGAGCTTCCGGGAGCACCGTTGGCTGAGATATAGACACCGGAGACACGTCCCTGAAGGGCATTCGCCACATTGGGAGTAGCTACTTTCGTAAGGTCTTTGCTCTTCACCGTGCCTACCGAACCGGTCAGATCGGATTTGCGTTGCACGCCGTAACCGACTACAACTACTTCGTCCAACAGCTGATTGTCCTCTTCAAGAGAGATATTCAGCTTTGAAGAGGCGGTTACCTTGACCTCCTGTGCTTTCATGCCGATGTAACTGAAAACAAGAGTGGCGCCCGACGGGACACCTGAAATAGAATAGTTGCCGTCAAAGTCCGTGATAGTTCCGGACGATTGCCCTTTCAGTAGGATACTGGCGCCAATGATAGGCTCTCCTGTTTTCTTCTCGGTGACAACACCCGAGATGGTCAGGCTGCCTTGCGCAAAAGAAAGCGTAGAAAGCAGCAACATCATACATAGGGTAAACAGATTTTTTTTCATCGTTTTGGTACTGATTTAAAATTCTGCTGCAAACTTAGAAGGTAAATTGATGTAAGTCAAAAAAAGGGGTACTACAAGAGTACCATGAAGAAAAAAACGGGATTTCCGGAGTACTGCATCCCTACTACAAAGTGATATAATTAATTAATATTCAATAAAATAAAAAGAGGTTTCAGGAAAGGAAATGAAACGGTTGGGAGGGGTCGAGGCTATTCAGTTTAGAATTCACCACAGAGTACACAGAGGACGCAGAGTTTTTATTTAGACAGAAGAACCAGAGGGCATATTATTCTGATCTGTTCTTTATCTGTTCTTATATCTGAAAACAGATAGAGCGCAGCTGATTAATCTCTGTGTCCTCTGTGTCCTCTGTGGTGAATCATATTTATTTCTATATCCGCTATGAAGTATTTACGCTATAGACTTTAATAGAAGAGAGAATCTTTCCGCTTACTATATTCTAAGATAAAAATAATAGACTTGTCTGGTTTAGGAACGGATTCTTTCCGGATGAAAGAGACGGGTAGTGAAAGAGAGGAAAGCAGCTCTTCATTTTGTATTAATTTAAGAGCAAATTTTCTCCTTATAGAATGTTACAACTAATTACCAATAGTCATTTGGAGTCGTTTTACCCCTTAAAAATCATCGCCTAGGCGATGATTTTTCATCGCTTAAGCGATGTTTCGCCACCGCTTAAGTGACGATATATAGGCATCTAAATAACATTTTTGCAATTTTCCTGTTTTGTACAAAAAAGAAACCGCTACTTGTAGCGGTTTCCTAAATAATAATGTAAATATGAATGAATTGATTTTAAGTCTTTTTTAAGTCTGGATTTTATTGTGACGGAGATTAAAGTTAGGTTTATCTTATAATTCTACAAAGATAAAACAATAAATTGAAAATGCAATCTTATTTTCTATATTATTCATGCGAATCAGTAATTGATAGCCAATTAACGTACTGGGAATATCTATAGAAGGAAAGAGTTGAATAGTCGCTTGATTCACCACAGAGTTGCACAGAGCCTCACCGAATTTTGATCTTTGGTTTATAGGATATTTGAAAGAAAAAGCTTTTCTATGAAACTCCGTGCCCTCTGCGGTAAACTCTTATTCACAGTTTCATTTCCTCAGTAAGAATCTTGCCTTTTTCACATCCCGGCTGTTTCCGCCGATCATTACATCGAAGTCGCCCGGTTCGCAAACAAATTGCAAATCATAATTATAGAACTTCAACAATTCCGGTGTGATGCTGAAACTGACTTTGCGGGACTCTCCGGCTTTAAGGAAAATCTTCTCGAAACCTTTCAGCTCCTTCACCGGACGGGTGACACTGCCCACCAGGTCACGGATGTAGAGCTGAACCACCTCTGCACCGTCGCGACTGCCGGTATTGGTGACGGTAACGGTTGCCGTCAGTTCTCCGTCGGCACTCATCTCTGTGCTGCTCAGGTGGATATCGCTGTAAGCAAACGTTGTGTAGGACAATCCGTAACCGAACGGGTAGAGCGGCTCGTTGCTCACATCGAGGTAATTGCTGCGGAACTTCTCGAACCAACGTCCTTCCTGCAACGGCCGACCGGTATTCTTATGATTGTAGAACAATGGGATTTGTCCCACATTTTGCGGGAAAGTAGCGGTCAGCTTTCCACTGGGATTGACATCACCGAAAAGGACATCGCCAATGGCATAAGCGGCTTCACTCCCTCCGAACCACACGTTCAGGATGGCAGGCACGTGTTCCTCCTCCCAAGTAAGCACCAGCGGGCGGCCGGTGAAGAGTACGAGCACAACGGGTTTTCCTGTTTTGAGCAATTCCTGCAACAGCGCTTTCTGCACGTCCGGCATTTCCAGATTGGTACGGGAGCTGCTCTCTCCACTCATCTCGGATGATTCGCCCAGCGCGGCGACAATGACATCGGCTTTGCCAGCCACTTTCAGTGCCTCGTCCAGGAGCTCGCGATCCGTACGGTTATCTCTGTGCAGTTCGCGTCCGAACATCGTGGCGCGCTTTTCATATTCGGCATCACCTATCAGATTACTTCCTTTGGCGGTTACCACCTCCGCACGGTTACCGACTACTTCTTTGAGCCCTTCGACCAGTGAAGGAGCATTATCCAATACGGCAGCCACGCTCCAGGTACCCGGCATGTTGGAACGGGTATCGGCAAGCGGACCGACTACGGCAATGGTACCCTTCTTGCTGAGTGGCAACACACCTTCGTTTTTCAGCAGTACAAAGCTCTCCGAAGCCGTCTTACGGGCAACGGCACGATGTTCCTTGGTGAAAATCTGTTTCTTGGGACGGCTTACGTCACAATACTTATAAGGATCGTCAAACAGTCCCAACTTATACTTTGCTTCCAGAATGCGGCGGCAGGCGG
>UMKD01013415.1_pt1 | contig 45044 bp, 41 predicted proteins | sample 1966221 | NCBI WGS metagenome assembly UMKD01 (sample SAMEA4836167, study PRJEB28245) | human gut metagenome | biome: gut microbiome; material: fecal sample | place: Denmark | collected 2008
GAGTGAAAATCTGATGTCCTAACCACTGAACGAACGGGGCAGATAATCATGGTGCGTCATACAGGGTTCGAACCTGTGACCCCCTGATTAAGAGTCAGATGCTCTACCAACTGAGCTAATGACGCAAAATGTTCTTGGAGCGGGAAACGAGGTTCGAACTCGCGACATTCAGCTTGGAAGGCTGACGCTCTACCAACTGAGCTATTCCCGCGAACATTGCTATAGTATCATATATAAGATACTTTGTCAATCTTTTTTCGATTCTTCTTCCACTTTTTTATTTCTTTATTTTTTAATGGAAAAACGTACTCCCAGCATTTTTTGTAAAATTCTTACTAAAAAAACTTGCCTCTCCATATACATGGGAAGAATCATCTGTTTCTTATCCTTGGTAATAAAGTCCAAGACAGGAATAACTTTCCTTCCTATTTTAGCTTCTCGCACTTGTAGACTACTTAAATTCTCCAAATCAATATCCATTTTTTGAAATAGCAAATGCTTCTCTTTTGTGTCTAAAGTAATACGATATGCCCACATATTTCTACATTGTCGTATTCCAAAATAAAATAAGACAAGAGCAATCAAAATAAGATAATATTGTTTCAGAAAAAAAGCAACAAAAATCTCATAACAAGCAATCAAAATAAGAGGAAGGGCAATTCCATATCCTCCGATTTTCTTTTTTTTCCCCAATCCAAAACTTTCTATTTCGGAAAAAGAAAGGTCCTCTCCTTCCAATTCCTCTATTTTTTTTACAAAATCTTCATAAAAAATCATATGTTCCCTCTTTCTATTTTACCAAATGTAAAATCTTAGGATCTTTGTATTCCAAATTATGAACGGAATTGATATAACGTACCGTTTTACTTCTTCCTCTTACTACTAAAGTTTGTGTCTTTGCAATCATTCCTCTTCGATAGATTCCGCTCAATAAATCTCCTCCTGTGATTCCGGTTGCAGAAAAAATAACTTCATCATCCTTGACTAAATCATCCATTCTCAAAATTTCTCCGACTCGTAAGCCCATTTCTTCACAACGACTCTTTTCAAAATTGGAAATTTTATCATTTTCCAAAGAAACTCCTTTGACCTCACTTCTCAATTTCAATCTCGCCTGCATATCTCCACCTAAAGCACGGATTACCGCAGCGGAAATGACTCCTTCCGGAGCTCCTCCGATTCCATATAACATATCCACATCCGAGTCTACTAAACAAGTCAAAATAGACCCTGCCACGTCTCCGTCCGGTAGAGCATATACTTTAATTCCTAATTTTTGCAAATCTTTGATAATCTGTGTATGTCTTGGTTTATCCAATACAACGATCATCATTTCTTCCAGCGTTTTTCCCAAAGCCTTTGCTACATTTTCAATATTTTCCAATAAAGGTTTTTCCAAATCAATTTTTCCTTTTGCTTCCGGACCTACAATCAATTTTTCCATATACATATCAGGAGCTTTCAAAAAACTTCCTTTTTTTGCTACCGCTAAAACCGTTACCGCATTTGCTTGTCCTTGTGCCGTCATTCTTGTTCCTTCCACCGGATCTACGGCAATATCGACAGGAGTATAATAAGGCACTTCTCCTTCTTCCATTTCGTCCTTTGCTTCTTCTTCATGATAAACTCTTCCGACTTTTTCTCCGATATAAAGCATAGGAGCTTCATCAATTTCTCCTTCTCCAATGACAATTTCTCCGTCAATAGCAAGACGATTCAACATCGTTCTCATGGCATCCACTGCGGCTTGATCTGCTGCCTCCTTATCTCCTCTTCCAACCCATTTGTGTGCTGCTAAAGCTGCTGCTTCTGTAACTCTGGCAAATTCAAGTGCTAGCTCTCTTTTCATTGTTCCTCCTGATTCCTTTGATTTAATCTATAAATGACTTCTTTCGGTTTTATCATTTGAAGTCTATTTCTTGCAATTCTTTCTCTTTCGTAATCATTGTCCAATTCTTCAATATTTTTAGTATACTTCTCTATCTCTTTTCTTTCTTTTTGATTTTTAGTTTCCAAATACTTTATTTCCTCTCGAATTTTTTCAATCTTTGTCTGACTTTTTAAAATTTGAGGAATCACTCCAAACATGGAATATGCAAAAATCAACAATAGAAAGAGATAGCCCTTTGAAAATTTTTTCTTATTCTCTGCCATCTTTCATCGTTTCCTTTTTTAAGGCTTGCAGTTTCTTTGCAATCATTCTTTTCGCCATAGGAGATACTCGATCCACAAAGAGAGTTGCTTCCAAATGGTCATATTCATGTTGTACCACAATCGCCGGAAACCCCTCTAAAATTTCTTCTACGAACTCTCCTTGCTCATTTTGATATTCTAATTTCAACTTGGCAATTCTTTCCACTTTTTTATAAATGCCCGGAATACTTAGACACCCCTCTTCCACACTTATCGTTTCTTCCGTTAAAGGTGTAATCAAAGGATTGATTATTTTTTTTACATTACTTTCTTCTGGACTCCCTATATCACAAACAAACATTCTAAGGCTAATTCCTACTTGAGGAGCTGCCAATCCCACTCCGTCCCTCGCATACATGGTCTCCACCATGTTCCTTAGAATTTCTCGAATTTCATCATTTACCTCTTCTACTTTTTCCGCTATTTTCCGTAGTACAGGGTCTCCATATTTTTTTATTTCATAGATCATATTTTTTCCTTTCTTCTAAATCATATTCAAGGGTTCTGCATCAATAGAAATTCGTATCTCCTCTTCTGTCTGATATTTCGATAAAACTTTTCGAAGAATTTTTTTATACTTTTCTATATTGTCTCGACTCCCTTTCATAAAAATCTGATACCGATACCTGTCTTTCACTCTATAAACCAAGCAGGGCATGGGTCCATACATATCCGCTTCATCCTTTGGAATCATTTGAAAAATTTCTTCCGCTTTTTGTTTCAAATATTCCTCATTTTTCGAGGACAAACCTATTAAAATCATTTTAGAAAACGGAGGATAGTCTAAAAAATCTCTGGCTTCTACCTCTTTTTCGTAGAATCCTTCATAGTCATTTTCCTTTACTTTCTCAATGACATAATGCTCGGATTGATAGGTTTGTATAATCACTTTTCCGGGTTTTTCCTCTCTTCCCGCTCTTCCTGCCACCTGTGCCAACAACTGATATGTTTTCTCTCCTGCACGAAAATCCGGAAAATTCAATATCATATCCGCATTGATGACCCCTACCAAAGTAACGTTAGGGAAGTGTAAACCCTTAGCAATCAGTTGAGTTCCTATCATGACCTGATATTTTCCCTGTAAAAAATCGTAGTATGCCTGTTCAAAGAATTGCTTTCCCTTTTGATCCCCGTCTACTCGTAAAATGGAAATATCCGGAAAATACTGTTTCAATTCCTCTTCCACTCTCTCAATTCCTTTTCCGCTATGAACTAAATGTTCACTCCCACAGACACTACATCTCCCTGTATATTTTATCACTTTTCCACAATAATTGCACTTATAAATTCTTTTGGAGGCATAGTAACTCATTTTAATGGAACAATGATTACATTCTTCCACATGACCGCAATCTTGACATTGAATATAGGTGGAATACCCTTTTCGATTTAAAAGCAACAAAATTTGTTCTTTTCGAAGTAAAGTATTCCGAATTTCTTCCAACAATCTTTGACTAAAAAATAAATCTCTTTCTTCCTTCATATCCACCAATTCAATATCCGGCATTTTTGCTTGATTATATCGTTGATTTAATTCTAAAAGTTGATATATTCCATGTTTTGCATAGTAATAACTCTCAATTGAAGGAGTTGCAGAGCCTAAAATCAATTTCGCTCCTTCCAACATGGCCCTCTTCAACGCAAGCTGTCTCGCATGATATTTGGGATTTACATCCTGTTTATAACTACTCTCATGTTCTTCATCGATGATGATATATTGTAAATTTTGTACGGGAGCAAAAATAGCGGAACGCACCCCCAACACAATTTTTTTCTTTCCGTGATACAATTGAATCCATTCTTCCGCTCTCTCTTTGGAACTCAATCGACTGTGTAAGATAGCAATATTTTCCTGAAACTCTCCCTGAAATCGTTCCACCATTTGAGGAGTCAAAGAAATTTCCGGAACTAAAAAAATACTTCCCTTTCCCTCTTGAAAAGCTTTTCGAATGAGAGATAAGTAAACTTCCGTTTTCCCGGAACCTGTTACTCCTTTTAATAAATAGAAAGAAGCCTTCCCCTGCATAATCGAAAATGTCGCCTTTCTCTGTTCTTCATTTAACTCTATTTCTCGAAAAGAAGTTTCCTGACGAAAGGAATGAAGAGAAGAAACTCCTGTTTCAAAAAGGTTTTTTTCTTCCAGATAATTCTTTTCTAAAAATTCTTGAATTTCCGCTTTTGAGAATTTTTCTTCCAATTTTTTTGCCAGTATCCGTTCTCTTTGCAAAAAATACTTTCCTATCTTGCCGATCTTTTCTTTTTCCAAATTCCAAGCAAAGCGATTTTTTTCAAACTCTATAAGATACTGTTGTGCCATCCCCTGTTTGATTTCCTCCAAAGAAAGATATTTTCGTAATGTTGCTCTGGAAACAGAAGAATATTCCCGAAAATATTCCAATAACTTTTGAGGATATTCAGAGGATGCCGGTGAATGTAAAGAATAAAAAATTTTTTTCTTAATTTTTAAATCTCTCGGTATCATATTTCGAAGAACCGCTTCATAACTCGTAACATAGTATCTTACCATCCAACGGGCTAACTGCACTAAAAGAGGAGGTATATTTGGAAAATCCGTTTTTGCTAAAATAGGCAAAACTCGAAACGGAAATTCTTGCCGACTATCGAGCGCTATGATATAAGCTACCTGTTTTTGATTTCGAAAAGACACGAAGACACTGTCTCCGATTCGGTACTCTTCTTTTTCATCAACATAGGTATAAAGTCCTCTGTTTTTTTCCAAATACACTTGATAGTACATCATTCTAAAATAACCTCGATTTTATTGACCTCTTCTAAAGACTTCCCGGCTGCCGGTTCCTGTTGGACTACTAATCCTGTTCCCTTGATATGTATATCATAATTCGTCGATTGAAATAAATTCATGACTTCTTTTGGACTTAGACCTTTCAGATCCGGCATTTCTTCTCCCAATACCGGTCTAGGTTTTTCTTCCAAAGTTTCTTTCTTCGTAGAAATAATTTTAGACACCTCTTGAGAGGATACATTTTTAATTTTACTAATCCGTCGAATAATATTTCCAACAACAGGAGCAGATGCCGTTCCTCCATATCTTCCAAAAACAGATTCCGCCTGCGGTTTTAAAATCATAACCAAAATCACATATTGAGGATTTTCTACAGGGAAAAATCCGACAAAAGAAGCTAAATATTGATGAGCCAAATAACGACCATTGCTGCTTAACTGTGCTGTTCCCGTTTTTCCACCGACACGATAGCCCTCCACTTTCGCCCTTGATCCTGTTCCGCCGGCAACGGTTTCTTCCAACATTCCCACCAACATTTCCGAAACTTCCGGTTTGATAACTTGCCGAACTACTTTCGGAATATTTCTTCGTAAGACCACCCCGTCATCATCCACAATCTTTTCGACCAAATAAGGTCGAAATAATTTCCCTCCGTTAACAACTGCTGAAAATGCAGTTGCCATTTGAATCGGAGTTACCGTGATTCCTTGTCCAAACGCCATATTACTTTTCTTCAATTTATCCCATTTTTTATTTGGAGTGGTATAAGGTTTGATTTCATTTGGAAAATCCACTCCTGTTTTATCATACAAACCGAATTTTCGTAAAGACTTTTCAAATTGCTCCTCTGTAAAACGATCACTAATCAACACCATTCCAACATTACTTGATTTCTTAATCACTTCTGTCGTTGTTAAAATCCCTGTTGTCGTTCGACTGCTTTCTCGAATGGTATGACGATATTTTACGATACTTCCGTTTCCAATATTAAAAGTACTGTTTTTTTGAATCAATCCTTCATCCAATGCCGCTGCAACAATCAAAGGCTTAAAAATAGAACCCGGCTCATACTGGTTTTGGAAAACTTGATTTCTAAGATCTTTCGGGTTTCGGGTATAGGTAGAAATTCCCAAAATCTTTCCGTTTTGAGGATCCATGATAATTCCATATGCTTCTTCCGCATTTAAAGCATCATACTGTGCTTTGATTTCATCATTCAAAATATAGTTAATTTCATTGTCCAGTGTCAAATAAACATTATTTCCATTCAAATTGGTGTACATCCATTCCATGGAAGTTGGAAGTACTTTCTTTTTATCTCTGGAATAATATTTGCTTCTCGTCAGAATTTTCCCTGCCAAATATGGTTCGTAACGACTTTCTATTCCGAACACTCCTGCCTTTTTTTCCTTAGAGTCCTTTGTAAACCGTACCATTCCCACCAGAGTTTCATAAATATCCTTTCGATAATATTCTCTTTCTATCTCTTTTTTGAAGAACAGATACTTTCTTTCTTCCGGAATTTTAGAAAGACATTCTTTAATTTTTTCTTTTGTAACATCATCTATTTTTTTTGCAATCACTTTATATTTTTTATTTGCCTGAAACTCTTTTTCTAAGGTTTCGAAAAAAGAAGCATCCAAGTCCAAAATTTTTTTCTCCGCGATATCCTGTAAATTTTTTAAAAACTGATCCTCGTTGATATGAATTTTACTAGGATCAATGATGACGGTGTATTGTCTTTTATTAAATGCCAATTGCTTTCCGCTTTGATCTAAAATATTTCCTCTTTCTCCTATTTCTTCATCTTTTGCTTCAATTTGATTTAAAATACGAGAACGATACATGGCTTTTTTTGCCAATTGTATTTGACATAGACGTAAGCCGATACACATAAATAAAATACAGACAAAATACATAATTCCTGTCAAACGACTGTGAAATCGATTCTTCTTCATTCTCTCTCTTCATATCCCCCTAATTCCGATAAACGAGTTTGCAAGTTTTTTTCGGAGACTACTTTATACTCTATATTTTCCAGTTTTTTCCCATAGGAAGAAATGACAAAATACACTTCTTCCAACTTTGTTTTTTCCAAATTTTTTGCAAGAGAATATACCTTCTCCTGCTTCTCATTTTTTCCTTCCAAGATAAAATTCCCTTTTTTCAAAATTCTAATCACTCCGTCAATGGCAATCACATTATGAAATTTTTCAATAAAATCTGCTCGAGTTACTAAATTTTCTTCCTTTTGATACCTCAGCACCATTTCCGTCAAGATATGAACCGCCAAAGAAAATTTAGATTGAAAGCTGATCTCATCAATATTCAAACTGTCATAGTATAAATTCATATCCCTGTTCTGTAATAAATAAGAGAGATGAGCTCCCAAAATAATAAGAAACCAAGCAATTCTAAGCCAAATCAAAAAAATGAATAAGACGGAAAAACTTCCATAAATTTTATTGTAAGTATTGATTAACACTTGCAAATAAATAAAAGCATATTGAAAGACCGAAAACATAATGGAGGTGAAGAAACTGGCTATAAAAGCCGGTAACCATTTTACTTCCGTATTCGGCATCACCATAAAAAGAGCCATAAAAAACAACAAGACAGAACAATAAGGCAAAATTTTCGATAAGAAATCGTTTCGTATTAAAAGTGACGAAGCATTGGACACTAAAATTAAGGTAGGCAATAAAATAAAAAAGGTCAAATAATCACTAATCTTTCGAACAAAGCTTCGAGTTCCTTCAATATCCCAAATATCATTAAAAGCCTTTTCCACAATGGAAAACATCGAAATCAAAGACCAAATTAAAAATAGAAAACCCAATCCCGCTAATACTCCGCTTCTCGCATTGGTCAATAAATTATCGGTAAACGTTAACAGTAACTCAATCGCTTCTCCTTTTAGGGGCGAATGACTGTCAATCTGCTTTAGTAAATATTCTCCCAAGCCCAACCAAGTCCCAATACTGAATAAAATTGCAAAAATGGGAATCATAGACAAAATTGTATAATAACAAAGAGAAGTTACCCATAAATTTGAATTTGCTTCTTTATATTTCCAAAGTGCATGTTTGATAGATGTCCCTACTCCGGAATAGATTTCATGAAAATCTTCTCTTTTCATAATTACTGTCCTCTATAGTATTCTTGTAAATGACGTTTTGACAGCACGTAAATTCTGGAAAGAGATCTGGGAGCAATGATATAATCTTCCGGTCCCGCTTTCACCGTATTTCCGTCGGAATCTATAAAATGAATGGAGCTGTCCCCCGTTCCCAAAGCTTTTCTGATATTGGCATTCATAGGAACGGCTACAATATGTTCCATGGCTTCATAAGGAGAAGAGCCTGTATATCGATTTCCTTTTTCTAATTGTGGAATCATTTTTTGCATTGCGTACGTTTCCGGATAGATTTCCATGGCAAATCCGATACCGGAAACCAATAGAAAGAAAGCTGCTATTGTTTTCATCATATATCCTCCAAAATATTTTATTTTTATTATAACATTTATTTCGTATTGAATTCAAGCCTGTTTTTCGTTATAATAAGTAATATAAGGAGGCAAAGCATGAAAGAAATTTTAATTCACACAAAAACGGATGACTATCCCATTTTGATCGGTTCTCATTTTTTACACAAGGTACATTCTTTTACCAAAAAATATGATAAACTTCTGTTTTTGAGTAATGACACTCTTTTTTCTTATTATGGAGATTGGTATCAGCAGAACATTGCCTCTGAAAAAACGGAATATTTTTTACTTCCGGACGGAGAAGAATATAAAACCTTAGACTCCGTTCAAAAAATTTACGATTTTATGATAGAAAAACATTTTTCCAGAAAGTCTTGTATTCTATGTTTTGGTGGTGGAGTTATCTGTGACATAGGTGGATTTGTTGCGGCAAGTTTTATGCGAGGAATTGATTTTATCCAACTTCCCACTTCCTTGCTTGCACAAGTGGATGCGAGTATCGGAGGAAAAGTAGCTGTCAATCATTCTACCGGAAAAAATTTAATCGGTTTCTTTTACAATCCGAAAGCGGTTCTGATTGATGTCAGTTTCCTTGATACTTTAGAGGAAACACAATTTCAGTCCGGAATGGCTGAAGTTATCAAACATTCCATTTTATCTTGTGATGAGAAATATTCCGATTTCTTATATCGAAATTATGAAGCAATTCAGGAGAAAGAAGAAGATACTCTCATCTCCCTTGTGGAACAATCTTGCCGAATCAAACAATACTATGTAGAAAAAGATATGAAAGAACAAGGAATTCGTGCTTTCTTGAACTTCGGGCATACCTATGCTCATGCTTTAGAGAGTTTATTTCAATATAAAAATATTTCTCATGGAGAAGCGGTGGCAAAAGGCTGTCTTTTAGATTTATACGTTTCCTATCGTCAAAGTTTTTTGACAAAGGAATACTTTGAAAAAATAAAGCGTATTTTTCACCTATATTCTATTGACAGCACTCCGATTCTATTTTCTTTCAAAGCTTTATGGGAAGCCATGAAACAGGATAAAAAGAATGCTTTTTCAAAAATCAACAGTATCTATTTGAAAAAGCGGGAAGAAGAAAAAAATTTTACAGTACAGGAAATACACAAACAATTCACGGAAGACTATTTAACACAACAGCCTCATAATGAAGTGAAAGCAGTGATTGATATCGGAACCAATTCCTGTCGTCTTTATATTGCGGAATGGCAAGCGGATACTCATCAAATTATTAGACATTTACATCAGGAAGTACAAATTGTACAATTGGGAGAAGGAGTCAATCAGACAAAAAGATTGCAAAAACATGCGATGGATAGAACCATAAACTGTCTAAAAAACTATGCAACTACGATACAAAACTATGCTTGTTCTTCCAGCTATTGTTTTGCTACTTCCGCTACAAGAGATGCCGAAAATCGAGATTTTTTTATTCAGAAAGTTTTTGAAGAAACAGGGATTCAAATTCATTGCATTTCCGGAGAAACAGAGGCGGAATATAATTTTCGCGGGGTAAGTCTCGCCGTCCCGGAACAGATTTTAATTATAGACATTGGAGGAGGTTCTACCGAGTTTACTCTCGGAAAAAATGCTTCTATTTTCTTTTCCAAAAGTATCAACATAGGTGCTGTTCGTGCCACGGAACTCTTTTTTCCAAATCAAAACTATTCTTCAGAAGCTATTACTCAATGTAAAAAATGGATTTTGGAACAATTGGATTCCTTGAATCCTCTTAGAAAAGAAAACTTCAAAGTCATTGGAGTTGCGGGAACAGCTACCACACAAATATCCGTGGCAAAAGAAATGAAACAATATCGAAGAGAACTCGTTCATCTCTCGACACTTTCTATAGAACAACTGGAAAAAAATTTAATGTTATTTCTTTCCAAGTCTTTGGAAGAGAGACAAAAAATTATCGGTTTGGAAGCAAAAAGAGCGAATGTTATTATTGCCGGTACTATCATTTTACAGACAATTCTCAGCTATTTAGAACGAGATAGTATGACAATTTCAGAATATGATAATTTAATGGGAGCTATGATACTATGAAAAAAGATTTGGCAGCACTATTACAAAATAATCCGGAATTTGATTTATCCATTTATAAGATTTTAAATGATAAACAATTGGAAAGCCTGGAAAACAATATTGTGCTTTTTCTTCACGGAAAAACCTTAGATATGGGAACAAAAGATTTGTCCATTCTATTGTTAAAAGAATTACTGTGCACTTTATCTCAACAGGAGTTGCTTCCTAAAACTATTATTTTGTCTCAAAAAACTGTTTTATGCAACCAAAGGGAATCTGAATTTTTACACTTTTTCAGATTATTGGAACAAAAAAATATTGAAATTTTGACTTGCAAAACTTCAGCAGAATATTATAAAATAAATAATAATATTCCCATTGGACGTTTTGCCGGAATGGAAGAAATTATCGAGAAGCTTTTCCATGCTTCCAAGATTATTCAATGGTAGAAAAGGAGAGATAACAGCATGTATTGGACAGGTCGTTGTGATGGCGAAGAAACGGATGTTCTCCGTATCCATCAGGTTGTAAAAAAAATGACATTGGAAGAATTGATGCAACAAGATGTGGAAGAAAAGAAAATATGTTTTGTCAGTTTTAATTCGGAAGAAGGAATTCGAAGAAATTTCGGTCGTTTAGGAGCCGCAGAAGGCTGGATTCATCTGAAAAAAGCCTTTGCAAATTTTCCCGTATTTGATTCCGACATTCATTTTTATGATTTAAAAACTCCTATTGATGTGATCAATGGAGATTTGGAAGCTGCACAATATGAATTATCCATGACAGTCTCCATGTTAAAAAAGAAAAACTTTCTTGTAGTTTGTCTGGGGGGCGGACATGATATTGCCTACGGAACTTACAATGGAATTTTAAAATATGCTCAGAGTAAGGAAATGGATCCCAAAATTGGAATTATCAGTTTCGACGCCCATTTTGATATGCGTTCCTATGAGAAAGGAGCAAGCTCCGGAACCATGTTTCTACAGATTGCCGATGATTGCGAACGAGAAGGTAGAGTCTTTGACTATAACGTCATAGGAATTCAAAAATTTTCCAATACCAAAAGACTTTTCGATACGGCAAAACATTTTGGAGTAAACTATTATTTGGCAGAGGATATAAAAAAATTAAATGAATTTAATATCGACCCCATTATCAAGAGAAATGATTACATTCATTTAACTCTTTGTACCGATGTTTTTCATATTACCTGCGCTCCGGGAGTAAGTGCCCCTCAATCTTTCGGAATCATGCCGGACGAAGCGATGAGATTGCTGAATATTATCAGTAGTCATACCAAAGATTTAACTATTGACGTTGCGGAAATCAGTCCAAAATTCGATTTTGATGACAGAACTTCTCGATTGATGGCAAATTTAATTTACCAAACGATTTTAAATCACTTTGAAGTTACTTTTCAATAAAAAAATGCAGCAGCACTTCACTATCTTGTGAAAAAGATAGCGAGGTGCATTTTTTTTAATTTTGTGATATAATAAGCTGGTAAAAAAAGGAGAGTATGACTATGAAATTGACAGAAATGCAAGAGGAATTAAATCATTTTGAACAAGAGAACAGGTTACGAAAAGTAGAAACAAAACCCGGTAATATGACCAACTTCTCTTCCAATGATTATCTGGGCTTAGCGGGGCAACTTCCCTTACGAAAGAAGTTTTATGAAGAATATCCTTATTTGGCCTTATCTTCTTCTTCTTCCCGTTTGATTGACGGTTCCTATGCAATTGTTATGGAATTGGAGAGAAAAATAGAAGAAATCTATGCAAAGCCCGCTCTTTGTTTTAATTCCGGTTTTGATGCAAACTCCTCTGTCATTGAGACTATTTTTTCTAAAAAAAGCTTAATTTTAACAGATCGCTTAAATCATGCGAGCATCTATGACGGAATTCTTGCTTCCGAGTCCAAATTTTTACGTTATTCTCATTTAAATATGAAGGCTCTGGAAAACTTATTGCAAAAATACAAAAATCAATATGAAGATATTCTCATTGTTTCAGAATCCGTTTACAGCATGGATGGAGATTGTGCAGATTTAGAAACACTGGTTACCCTGAAAAAACAATATGGAGTGCAACTTATGATTGATGAAGCTCACTCTTACGCAGTATATGGTTATGGAATCGCCTACGAAAAACATCTGCTTTCCGATATTGATTATCTGATTCTTCCTTTGGGAAAGGGAGGAGCCTCTATGGGAGCTTTTGTACTTTGCGATGAAATCGCCAAACAATATTTAATCAATCGAAGTCGAAAATTTATTTACTCTACCGCTCTGCCCCCGGTAAATCATGCTTGGAATTATTTTATCTTAACTCATATGGCGGACTTTGAAAAAGAACGGCAAGAACTGTTTCGAAAAGAAAAATTATTATATCAATTCCTGAAAGAAGAAAACATTTCCACAACATCGACTACTCATATTGTGAGCATTGTCATCGGGGAAAATGAAAAAGCCAACCGCTTGTCCAAAGCCTTATTACAAAAAGGATTTTTAATTCAGGCAATCAAGGAACCGACCGTTCCTAAAAATACGGCAAGATTACGTCTGAGTCTCACTTCTTCCATTCCGGAAGAAGAAATAAAACGTTTTGTAAAGGAGCTTCGCTATGAAATGGATTTTCTTTTTTAACGGTTGGGGAATGACGGAAGAGGCATTTCCTCATCTCTCTTTAGATCAAGTGGAAATTATCAATTATCCTTATGACAGGATAGAAACTTTATTAAAAAAACATGAAAATGATACTTTGTATGCTGTTGCCTGGTCGTTTGGAGCCTATTACTTTTCCAAACTTCCGACAGAAATTCAAAACCGTTTTCGCAAAAAAATTGTATTGAACGGACTTCCTGAAAGCTTGGGTCCCTATGGAATTTTACCAAAAATGTGTAAATTCACGCTGGATACGCTAAGTCCGGAAAGTCTGCTTGCTTTTTATAAAAATATGGATTTTCATGGAAGCATTTCAAAAAATTTCACAGATATTCGGGAAGAATTGGAATTTTTTTATAAAAACTATCAAGTTCCTGCAAATCCTTTTGACTTTGCTTGGATTGGAGAAGAAGATCGAATTTTCTCCGCCAAAAAATTGATTCGATATTATGAAAAAGAAAAAGTCCCTTATCGTATCTTTCCGGGTGGGCATTATCCTTTTCATTATTTTCAAAATTTTTTAGAATTATTAGGAGATACTACAGATGACCTTTGAGAAACATTTTAAGAGCTATGAAGAAAATGCTATTGTGCAAAAAAAAGTAGCCAAAAAATTAGCTCACTTTTTGACCGATCTGGATAAGTCGCCAAAAACTATTTTAGAAATTGGTTGCGGAACCGGAATTTTTTCTCGTGAAATTGTGGAACATTTTCCGAAAGCTTCTTTGAGCTTAAATGATATTTTTGACACTTCCGCTTTTTTGTCAGGCTTACACTATCAGGAATTTATCTTGCACAATGCTGAAACCATGTCTTTAAAATCCTATGATTTAATTACTTCGAGCGGGTGCTTCCAATGGTTTTATGATTTGCAGAGTTTTTTGAAAAAAATTGCTCCCAAAACAGACTGTTTAATTTTTTCAATGTTTTTAGAAGATAATTTAAAAGAAATCAAACAACACTTTCAAATTAGCCTAGACTATCCAAGTGTTTCCGACACCATTCACAATTTAAGAAAATCTTATCCCTGTGTCGAATATCAGGAAGAAATATTTACACTGGAATTTCCAAGCCCTCTTGCCGCCTTACGCCATTTACAGGCAACAGGAGTCACCGGCATCGGAGAAACCAATATTCATAAAATTCGTTCCTATCCTCATAAAACATTGACCTATCGAGTAGGATATTTTAAAGCAAAAAGGTACTAGAATTTTTCCAGTACCTTTTATATTTTTCATTTCTATTTATTCTTATTCCTAAAACTCTCATATCGAAAACCATGACTGTGCTGACAATATTATAAATAAGCAATCATTAAATCTACGGTTGCAATAATTCCCTCATTGTGCGTTCTTTCGTAGTGATGAGAAGCATCCACACTCGGTCCGATACAAGCATATTTAAAATCAAATCCTTGCAAAATAGCCGTTGTAGAATCCGATCCATAGCGATAATTTACACTGACAGTATATGGAATTTTAGCTTGTTCCGCCGCTTCCACCAATTTTTTTCGTAGAACAAAATCATAGGGGCTTCGACTGTCTTTTGCAATAATATTGACCTTTTTTTCATCTCCATGAGCATCTGCCGCTGCTAAACCGATATCAATGGAAATAAATTCATCCAAATCTTCCGGAAATAAAGAAACCCCATGCCCGATTTCTTCAAAATTGGAAAAATAGATATATAAGTCCGTTTTCGGTTTCGAAGAACTGTCCGCCAAATACTTCAAGTATCCGAACACCTGTGCTATACATAACTTATCATCCAAATATCTGGATTTAATATATCCGTTGGAAAGGCGTTTGGTTCTGGTTTCATAGGAAACAAAATCTCCTTGCAAAATTCCTAATTTCAAAACATCTTCTGCCGTTTTTACATCTTCATCGATACGAACTTCCATATTTTCTTCAATTCTCGGTAATTCTCTTGCCACATCTCCATAGGTATGAACAGAAGCTTTGATAGGCAACAAAGTTCCCTCATAAGTTTTTCCGGAAAGAGTATGTATCAACACATTTTCTCCTTCCACAGAACCCCAAGCATACCCTCCCGTATTTGTAAGTTCCAATCGTCCGTTTGCTTTTACATTTCTTACAACCGCTCCCAATGTATCAATATGTGCAGAAATCATTTTTCGATAATCTCTATTTTCCCCTTCCACAAAGGCCAAAATAGCTCCTTTTTTGGTATACTGATAACGAAGTCCGAACTTATCCAACTCTTCCGCAATTCTTTGAATTCCCAAATGAGTATATCCAACAGGGCTTGGAATGGATAATAATTCTTCTGTCAAATCTAAAATATAATCAATATCTACTTTCACTTTCTCCCCCTTATTCTTCCACTTCCAAAGTATATAGACTGTGTACATTGGTCGGATCATAAATAAATCCTTTGACTCTTGTATTCAATCCAATATTTTTATTTTTTGCATATAAAATTGTCATTGGAGTATCTTCTTGAAGAATTAATTGGGCTTCTTTATACAGCTCTTTTCTTTTTTCTACATCCAATTCACTTCTTGCTGCCTCTACCAATTTATCAAACTCAGGGTTGGAATATCTTGCTCTGTTTCCGGCACTTCCAAAAGATTTTGTATCCAATAAAGGAAATAGCACAATATCCGCATCCGAAGTTCCTGACATCCAGCCTCCTAAAAATGCTTCAAACTTTCCTTCTGCAGTACTTTGTAAATACGTTCCCCATTCCAGAATTTGAATCTTCATATCAATCCCGACTTCTCGTAAATTTGCTTGAATGATTTGAGCTGCCTGTTGTCTGTCGGACCCCTCATTGATGGATAAGGTAAAGCTTGGATTTTTCACTCCGGACTCTGCAATCAATGCTTTCGCCTTTTCCGGATCAAAGCTGAATGGTTTCAATCCGTCATAGAATCCGAAGACATTCGGATTTACAATCGAATTGGTAATCTTAGCTCTTCCCAAATACACGGAATCTATAATGCTTTGTCTGTCAATTGCATAATCCAATGCTTTTCGAAATACTTTATTATGAAAGGGTGGCTTTTGATTATTTAAACAAATATATTCCACAGCGGTTGTCGGCTTTGAAATCAAAGTCAAATTCTCTTTTGCTTCAATGGTTCCGGAATCAATCGCCGTCATGTCATAGGCAATATCAATTTCTCCCGTTTCCAATGCTGCCAAACGGCTGCTGTCTTCCGTAATTTCTCGGAAAATCACCCTATCTACCTTCGCTCTTCCTCTAAAGTAGTCATCAAAAGCAATCATTTCAATTTTTTCTCCATCTCCCCAAGAAACGAATTTATAAGGTCCCGTTCCCATAGGTTCCGTAGAAATATTTCCTTGATGTTCTTCCACATATTTTTTATTTAAAATCGAAGTCAATGGATGAGACAGGCTGAATAATAATGGTGCCGAACTCTGCTTTAATATAATTTTAAAACTTCTATCATCAATCGCTTCCACTTTGTCAATATCGGAAATCATAATGGCGGAAGCCGGTGTATCTTGCATTCTTTGAAAACTGAATAATACATCATCCACGCTTAAAATGTCTCCATTATGAAATTTTACCCCTTCTCTTAATGTTATCCAAAGTTCTGTCGGTGTTTTATATTCATAACTTTCCGCAAGCAATGGAGTAATACTTCCGTCATCTTCTTTCTTGAATAAGCTGTCATAAAATTGTCTTGTCACAGCAAGTCCCGGAATCTCATTGTACATATACGGATCCAAACTTTTCGGTTTCGCTCCCTGTGAAACTACTACAACTTTTTCTTTACTTCCCGCTCCCTGTTCTTGCTTCTTCCCACAAGCCGCAAAGAATACCGCCGTCAAAATAACAAATAGTGCCAATACTTTCTTCATACCTTTCCTCCCTTATTCCATAATATAATTTTATAATTATAAAATTGTAGCACCACTGTGTTATTTTTTCAAGATTATTTTTTTCAAAAGTTATTTTTGATATCGTGTCCAATATTGTTTTTTCCCAATCAATCCTGCTTTATCAATACTTCCTTTGACTAATAATCTACCATCTTTTTGTAATTGCATATAACTGTGATATGTTTTTCCATTGATTGGAGAATAAATGTTTCCGTGTTCAAATTTATCTTTCTCTTCATTATAATCAAAATTGCTTACAAAATCGATCCCTACCAATTTTCTATGTTTTAATTGCGGATCCGGATTTTGCAGGTCCATTCTTTCTTTTCCTGCGTACTCTCCTTCTGTGTAAATCGGCATAGTAAGTTCCAAAACTCTCCCGTTATATTTTCCATTTTTTGCTTGGTAAATTTCTACAATAATTTGGTTTCCCGTATCTGCTTTCTCCGTAATCCAAGTACCTAATACATCTTCCACCTTTGCATACGCAATACTTCCCAATAATAGCATTCCTACTAAAATCTTTTTCATAATCTCCTCCTAAAAATAAAATACACATGTTATAATATCACATTTTTCTTCTTTTTTCCAGATATTAAAAAAACTCTATGATCTTAATTCAAAACATAGAGTTTTTTCTTCTTATCTATATGTAATCCATTTCACAATCTGCAAAATCACTGTCGGAATAAAAGCTAAAATATATATCATAAAATATTGTTCCAAACTCAAAGCCGTAATTCCAAAAGTTTTATGCAAAGCTGTCGTAAACAATACTCCATTCAATAGCAGGAAACCGATTAGAAACGCGGCAATTGCCATTTTATTTTTCATAAATCCGATTGCAAAAATATTTCGTTTTCCCCGATAATTAAACCCATGAAACAATCTTGCTAAACATAGCACGGAAAATGCCATAGTACTTCCCTTCAAGGCATTTCCTCCCGCCAAACCGATATGAAATGCAATCAGAATGAAAACAGTGATTAAAATTCCCTCCAATGAAATTCTTTCCAAGAAATCTCTTGTTAAAATTCCTTCTTTCGGATCTCTCGGTTTTTCATCCAAGACATCTTCGTTTCCCGGTTCTACTCCCACTGCAATTGCCGGTAAACTGTCTGTCAATAAATTGATAAACAATAGCTGTACTGCCGAAAAAATTACCGGTAAATTTGCAAAGGATGCATATACTACGGCTAAAATAGCCGCCATATTTCCGGACAATAAAAATCCGATGGAATTCTTAATGTTTCGATAGATATTTCTTCCTATGGTAATCGCTCTGACTATCGTAGAGAAATTGTCATCCGCCAAAATTAAAGAGGCTGCATTCTTAGAAACTTCCGTCCCTGTAATTCCCATAGCAATTCCAATGTCCGCTCTTTTTAAAGCGGGAGCATCATTTACCCCGTCTCCCGTCATGGCACAAATTTTTCCTAAACTTTGCCAAGCGGAAACAATTCGAATTTTGTGTTCCGGAGATACTCTTGCATAGACGGAAATTTTCGGAACCGTTTCAATCAACTCTTCCTGAGAAAGCTTTTCCACATCGATTCCTTCCAACACGGAATCTCCCTCTTCAAAAATACCAATTTCTCTTGCAATGGTTCTTGCGGTAATTTTATGATCTCCTGTGATCATAATAGGTTTGATTCCGGCCCTTCGACATTCCGCCACTGCCTGAACGGATTCCTGTCTTGGAGGATCTATCATTCCCACAAGCCCTAAAAATACATATTTTTCTTCATCAAATAAGGTAATATCTTTCGACTTCACATATCGATATCCAAAACTTAAAACCCTCATTCCGTCTTCCGCAAATTTTTCATTGACCAATTTAATTCTTTCAATGTCCGCTTCCGTAATATCTCGTACTTCTCCATCCATATCGATTTTTATCACTCTGGGAAGTAAACTGTCCAAAGCTCCTTTTGTGTACATGATATATCTATCCTCTTTGGCATATACCGCACTCATCAATTTCCGTTCGGAATCAAATGGAATTTCAGCCAGTCTCGGATGCTCATTTTTTAATACCTGTGCGTCATGCCCATAATTTTCTGCCAATACCACCAAAGCGATTTCTGTAGGATCCCCGACCGTTTCAGTTGCGTCTGAACAAAGAATACATTCTTCCAAAAGCATTTTATGACTGGCATGTTCTGTTTGTAAAGCTGTCTCTTCTAAAACTTTAGCATCCAAATATAATTTTTTTACTGTCATTTTGTTTTGTGTTAAAGTCCCTGTTTTATCAGAGCAAATAATCGAAATGGCTCCCAATGATTCCACAGATTTCAATTCTTTGACAATGGCATTTTGCTTTGCCAATTTTTGAGTTTCTAAAGACAATACTATGGTAATAATCGGATTCAATCCCTCCGGAATGGCAGCTACTGCTAAAGCAATGGCAAATAGCAGTGATTCCATCATAGAATTCCCGTGATATACATAAATTCCAAAAATTAAGGCACATAGAACTAAAATTACAATGGTTAAATTCTTTCCGAAACTATCCAAAGCTTTTTGTAAGGGAGTCATTTTTTCTTTTGTTTCTCCCAATAATTTTGCAATATTTCCGATTTCCGTTTCCATTCCGATCTTTGTAATTTGAATCACAGCTCTTCCATAATTTACCAAACTTCCGGAATATACTATATTCGTTCTGTCTCCCAAAGGCAAATCTGACATATCCCGATTACTCGGACTCTTTTCCACAGAATTTGACTCCCCTGTCAAAGAATTTTCGTTGACCAGAAGAGAATAAGATTCCAAAACGCTTGCATCTGCAGGAATAATATCTCCCGCTTCCACAAAAACCAGATCTCCCGGAACTAAATCAAAGGCATCAATCTCTATTTTATTTCCATCTCTCATCACTTTGGATTTCGGTGCAGATAATTTTCGTAGACTATCCATAGATTTTTGAGCTTTTACATGTTGTACCGTTCCAATCACAGCATTCACAATCAACACTAAAATAATAACAAAAGTACTTTCTATATTTCCAGAGACGGCTGATACAATCGATGCCGCAATTAAAATCATAACCAAAGCATCTTTAAATTGTCTCAAAAATACAAAAAATATACTTTCCTTTTCCTCTTCCGACAATACATTTTTTCCATATTGTTCCTGTAATTGTTTCGCTTGTTTCGTGGTCAATCCTTTTATATTCGCCATATTCTCCTCCGTATCTTTTAATAAAAAAGACTCTTGATATAAAGCTTCGCTTTACATCAAAAGTCTTGTTACCTAACAGGCTATAGTACCAGATGTATTCACATCGGGATTGTTGATACTATATTTGAAACTACTCCCTTTTCCATGTGTATATAGAATAACATATTTATTATTTTTTTTCAAGAAATATCTGAAAAATCTTTTTATTTTTCCTCTAAAGAAATCAAAGTGGAGCTATTATTTCCCTGTACTTTCGGAAGATGACCGTCCCATTTTTCAATGGCCATTTTTCTTAATAATTGAGGACTCAAAGATTGAGATTCCACTGCATTAGCTTTTGCTCGAATTTCTCTTTCTCTTAGTTCCAACTCGGCTACCTTGACACGATTTTCCTGTTCCACCAGTAATTTTGCCTGTTCCGCTCTTGCTTTTTCCACTGCCTGTTCTGCAACTTTTTTCGCTTCAATCGCCTTTTCATATTCATCACTGAAATCATGATTCATAATGGAAATATTTGATACATTCAAGCCATAGGTTGCAAAATCATCTTTTAAATCTTCAAAAATTAATCGTGAAATTTCAGTTCGTTTTGTCACAAACTCTTCAATGGTATATTTGGAAATTGCCGCCTGTACCACTTCTTGTACCCTAGGTCGAATAAATCGACTCTCGTGCTTTCCGTTAAAAGCTCGATATAACTTTTCGGGATCGGAAATACTTGCCTGTACTGTAAATTCAATAAAAATGGATTGAATATCTTTCGTAGATACCTCTAAAGTAGTATTCGACTCTTCCGTTTTTGCAAAAATGTAAGACTTTTCTCTCGTTTCTAAAAAAGTTTTTGATTGAACAAAAGGAATTTTAAAATGCAGTCCTTCTTCATCAATCCGGCTAATTTTTCCCCAAGTGGAAACAATAGCAACTTCTCCTGTATTTACTGTATAACAGTTTGAAAACCCAATCCCCAAGAAAAACACAAGCACTAAAATTCCAAAAATTCCCATGATAGATTTTCCTATACTGACATTTTTCATCATCTCTGCTCCTTTGTTTCCATCTTTCATTCTCTCTACTCCTTTTAGTATTTTTTTATCCTTTATTGTTTTCCATATTTGAAACACAAGAATAGCAAGAATCACTACAACAATTTCCATATTTTCCCCCAATTCTTATCCGTTAAACAAAATATTCCGGCTCCGCTCTTCTGGTATATCCTTCTTCCAATTCATGTTGATGATATAAGTATCCTTCATCTTCATAATATTTTGCATCTTCTGGACACTTCTTGATACAGGCACAACACTTAATACAAATTCCGGGAATCTCTCGAACATTTTCAAAAGAGATGGATCCCATAGGACAAACTTTTGCACAAATTTTACAATCCGTACATCTCTCATTGGTCAGAGGTTTTACCTTACGAATATCGACAGGATTTCCTTGCCGATCTCTCGGCTGATAATACCAACGATAAGGATCCGGAGTTCCCTTGACTTCAATCAGAGTTTTATCTCCCGTTGCTATTTTTTTCACAATTTTATCCGCAAATTCTTCCACAATTTCCATATCTTTTTCATCAGGTCTCCCTGCTCCCAAAATTTTAGAAAAAGAATGTTCTCCAATAAAAGCTCCTGCCGCAATAGGATAGAAATGTGCCTTTGCTAAAATATCACGAAGTTCTATTAAACAATCATCATAATTTCGATTTCCATAAAGAGAAATAGGAATTGCCAGAGCTCCTCTTCCTTCTATTGTCGCTAAATACTTTAACAGCACATTAGGAACTCTCCCGGCAATCGTCGGAGTCCCAAACACAACGACATCCTCTTCTTGAAAAGGCATTTCCAACTTCCTTGCCTTTGGAAGTGTAAAATCGAAACAGTCCCATTCCGTTTCCAATTTTTTTGCTAAAGACTTTGCCAATCCTTTGACTACCTTTTCCGTTGTCCCTGTTGCACTGAAATAAGCTGCCCATACTTTCCTAACTTTCATACCATCTCTCCCTTATTTTTTAATTTGTTCTATATATTCCTCCATAGATACTTTGCAAACTTCCAACATGGTATCTATTTCTCCTTTCGTAATAATATATGGCGGCATAAAATAGACAATATTTCCAATCGGACGAATTAAAACTCCTTTTTCCAATGCTAAAGCTGCTATCTTTCTTCCCATTCTCTCCTGACCCGGAATATCATGGAGTTCAATGGCTCCTATCATTCCCATTCTTCGATAGGATTTCACATACTCCCGACCTTGAAAAAGTTCCTCCATTTTTGTTTGTAAATACTCTCCCTTTTCCTGTACCATAGCCATGATATTTTCTTCTCGGAAAATTCGTAATACTTCTACGGCAACGCGGCATCCTAAAGGATTTCCTGAATAGGTATGAGAATGTAAAAAAGATTTTCCCTCCTTGTAGTCGGCGTAAAAAGCATTAAAAATATCTGTGGTAATACATGCCATAGCAATCGGATAATATCCGCTGGACAATCCTTTTGCCAAACACATAATATCAGGAGTGATTCCTGCATGTTCACAGGCAAACATTTTTCCGGTTCGTCCGAATCCCATCGCAATTTCATCGTCTATCAGATGAATATTGTATTGTTTCGTCAATTCCCGAACTTGTTTCAGATAGTTTGCCGAATACATTAACATTCCTGCAGCTCCCTGTACCATAGGTTCCACTATCATGCAAGCAATCTCATGATGAGAGTTTTCTATGAGTTTTTTTAATTCTTGAATACATTCTTCCTCATAGGCTGCAAATTCTTCATCCGATTTTGTATTATCCAAATAGGGAACTCTCACCTTTCTTCCCTCTTTTATCAAAGGACGATAAGTTTGTGTAAAGATATCCACATCTCCTACTCCCAAGGCTCCTATTGTTTCTCCATGATACGCATTTTCTAAGGAAATAAACTTCGTTTTTTGCGGATTTCCTGTCTGTAAATGATATTGAAAACTTAATTTTAAAGCCATTTCTATGCAGGAAGAACCGTTGTCTGCAAATAAAAATTTATTGATTCCCTGCGGCAATACTTCGACAAGAGCTTCTGCCAACTCAATGGCAGGTTTATGAGAAAAACTTGCAAAAATAACGTGTTCCAAATCGTGAATTTGCTCCATAACTACCTGATTAATACGTGGATTCGCATGTCCAAACAAGTTTACCCACCAGCTGGAAATACAATCCATATATCGCTTTCCTTCTTCATCTATTAGATACAAGCCTTCTCCTTTTGTTATAACCAAAGGAGGATTTTCTTCAAAATCTTTCATTTGAGCACAGGGATGAAAAATGTATTGAAGATCTTTTTCCTGTAATTCACTTCGCTTTTTCATTTGCTTCTCCTTTCAGAAACAAGTCCAATTTTTCTTCTGCAATTTCCTGCTCCCCCTCCAAAAGAATGAGATGATTTTTTGTAGGAGCCTTCTGTAAAATGAGTTTTATATTATCTTCTTCATATATCCTACTTGTTTCAGTATTCCGTACACGATTAAAAATAATACCGTGTAATGAAATTCCCATATGTTTCAAAGCTTCTAGGGTCAATACTGCATGATTGATGGAACCCACCTTGGCACTGCTTACTAAAATCACGGGAAATTGAAATTCCCGAATCAAATCATAGATATAAAATTGATTTCTGATGAGAGGAACATACAAACCTCCGGCTCCCTCCACAATAAGATAATCATATTTCTCGCAAAGTTCCCGAAAATGATTTTTTATCTTGTCAACATCCAAAACTTTGTTTTCCAATTCACTTGCTAAGTGAGGTGAAACCTCAGGACCTAACACATAACTTACCATCTCCTCCTGATATTCCATTCCTTCAAATTCACAAAGAGAAAGAACATCCGGAGCATACAACTTTCCCTCTTTCAAAACACCGCCACTCTGCACCGGCTTATAATACATTGCATTTCTGTTTCTTAAACCATGATATAACAAAGTACTGCAAAATGTTTTTCCGATATCCGTATCCGTTCCGATGACAAAATACCCTTTAGTATTCATAACCAAGCTCCTTAATCATTTGTTTATCACTTTCAATCGTATTTCCTGTTGTCGTTAAAAAATTTCCTGTCAAAGCGGAATTCACTCCTCCTCTTAACCCGAGTTTTGCATATTCCCCCAGCTTCACTCGCCCTCCGGCATACCGAATCGCTACTTTCGGCAAAATAAATCGATAAATGGCAATATCTTTTAATAATTCTCTAGGATCAATGGCTTCATTTTTTTCCAAAGGTGTCCCCGGAATCGGTGTCAAAATATTGATAGGAACGGAATGAACACCTAATTCCCGTAAATCAAATGCCATATCCATCCTATCTTCCTCGGTTTCTCCTAAACCGAAAATTCCTCCACTGCACACTTGTAAGCCAACTTCGTGAGCGTATTTTACCGTGTTGACTCTGTCCTCAAAACTATGGGAAGTACAAATGCTGGGATAAAATCTTCGAGAACTTTCCAAATTGTGATGATAGGTTTTCACTCCCGCATCTTTTAATTTTTGTAGTGCTTCTTTGCTACAAATTCCATGAGAAGCACATAAATCCAACTTCGTATTTTTCTGTAAATATTGATAAATTTCTTGCAGTCTGTCTAATTCCTTCTCTTCTCCCTGTAAACCTCTTCCACTCGTTACCAAAGAAAAACGATGAGCTCCCTCCTCTTCCACTTCTTTTGCAGCCTCCAAAGCAACTTCCTTGCTCACAAGAGGATATATCTCCGCATTTGTCTTAAAATGAGCCGACTGAGCACAATATCTGCAATTCTCCGAACAACGACCTGACTTCGCGTTCAAAATGGTACACAAGTTGAAAAAGTTTCCGCAAAACTTTTCTCGAATTTCATTGGCTGCCTCTAATAATTCCTGCAACTCTTCTTCCTTCTCTATGGAAATGCTTAATAAGCTTGCAACATCTTCTCTCGTTACTAAATACCCCTCTAACACTCTGTTCTTCAATTGATGTAAAAATTCCTTCATGTTTCCTCCTACATTTTAATTTCTTCTTGTATGCTATCACATTTCTTACCTTTTAAGCAAATATTTTTGCAACTTCTTTTATGTTTTTCTCGTCATAATATTCCAAAGGAAAAAGATTCGGATATTCTTCCAAGGTTTTTGCCTGATATTTTTCTTTCAGCTCTTCCTTTCCAACGTTTCTTTCTATTTTTACCTGTAACTTCTCCAATTTTTGCTCCCAAAAAGGTTCCCAAACTTCTTCTGTATAAGCGATGACATCATAATTTGCTTCCTTTAAAATATATATCTTCGCCAATATCTCCAATTTTTTTTCCAATTTCACAAGGATTCTTTCTTTCACGACTTCTCCCATTCCAAAACTCCGTAATCCCTCTTTGGAAAGAATTTCCAGTTCTCCATTTTCGTCAATTCTCTGCACGATTCCTTGTACAAAAAGATTTCCTGCACGAAGTCCGATTTTTTTCCCCTGTAGATAGTTGATAGCATTGATTTCCTGTAAGATGTTTTTCCAATTTCCTGCAAAATATTCTTCAAGAAGTTTTCTGCACTCCTCTACAATACTCAAAATCAAAGACTCTATTTCTATCTTTTCCTGATAGACTTCCTGTAACGAAATTGCTATATTTTTAATTTCTATCGGAATGGCATTATTCACATTGATTCCAATTCCAATAAAAAAATCATTTTCTCGTCTTTCTACCAATATCCCTGCCAATTTTTTCTCTTGTAAATAAATATCATTGGTCCATTTCAACTGGTAATGTATTTTTTTTCTCCGTTGTAAAGCTCTAATGACAGCCAATCCTGCCAATAGAGGCAATTTCATATATGCTTCCTCGGCTTTGTCTCCTCTCTTTTTCACCAAAAAAGTAAAAAGAGCCATCCCTTCTGTAGAGATCCAAATATTCCCCCGTCGACCTTTTCCCGCTCTTTGATTTTTCGCCATGACAATATCAAATTCCTCAAATTCTTTTCGATGTTCCTTCATATAATCATTGGTCGAATCCAAAACTTCAAATGAGTATATGTTCATAATTCTCCTCTCTGTTTTTTATAGAGAAAGGGGGTGCTCACCGTTGTGAAGCAGCCCCCTTACATTTTTACTTGCAGCTATTTTTTTATTTCCGTATTTGCTTCAAATGCATAAACATGAAGTTGTGTTCCTTCCGGAATTTCCACTTCCGCTATATTATTTTTATGGAATGCATACATGTTGATTTTCTTTACAGATGCGGGAATTTTTAGAGAAGTCAAAGAATTTTTATAGAAAGATGAAGTATCAATCAATTCTAATCCTTCCGGTAAATGAAGTTCTTCCAACTCATTCAATGCGAAAGCACTTGGTTCTATTGTTTTTACCTTATCTCCGAAAATTACATTTTTTAATTTGTTTCGATAAAAAGCAAAGCCTTCAATTCCCACCAAAGCTGCTGGTAATTTTACTTCTGTCAATTTACATACTCCAAAGGCATCATAACCGATTGTCTCTACTGTATCAGGAATGACTACGGATGTCAATCCTCTTCTGTAAAAAGCATTATCTCCAATTCTCTTAATCGCCAATCCTTCAGGAGTCGTTGCAGGAATAATCATATCTGTAAATCCTTGTGTTTTTACTTTATCTTTTCCCTTCGCTGTCATTCCTTTTAATTCATCGCCTTTAAAAATAAAATCATCATTTTCCCATACATTTTGACACATTTCTTCAACCCCCTTATCACATTCTGTTTAATTGCACGATTTCATTGAAAGTTTCTAATTGTGTTTTTACTTGTCCAAAGTCTACCATTTGTTGATCATATCCCATTTTAATCAAAGGAATCTTTGCTGCATCAAAAGCTTGTTTCAAAGAAGGATATTCCATTTCTTCGGTATCATTGAAATTCATCATAAATAATAGACAGCCGTCCGCATTATTTTCCTTTGCCAAATCCACAACGTATTTCGGACGTTTGAAAATATCCGGATCGTACAAAATAGGGTCTTCATCCATTCTAGCAAATTGATCTGCCAAAGCTAACATCGGATCTTCAATAGAAAGATCAATATCTACCTTTAAGGCTCTTGATTCATGAGCTACGTCATCCGCAACAATGCATACTTTATAAGCATCAAATACTTCTAATAATCCCGGATTATCCGTAATCACTCCACTGGTAACCACTCGAACCCCATCCCATGCTTCTTCTGCCAAAGCAGCCAATTTTTCATTTAATTTCTTCAAAAGAGCTGTGTGCTCATCTTTTAACATAAAATAAGAGCTTTTCAAAACATGACATCTGTCGGAAGCCTTAACGGTTTGTGGGTGAGTAGCAGCTAATTTGATAAATTTTCTTTTTTCACTTCTATTTTCATTATATATTTCAAACGCTTTCTTTAAATTTTCATCCGTTACCTTTACATCACAAATTTTTTCCAATTCTTCTTTTGCTTTCTTAAAAATTCTGGCATTGTATTGTTTTCCGAAATCTTCTTTTCGATGTTGCCCGTGATTTAAGAAAATCATAGGAATTTTTCTTCCCGCACTCACTTTATAATTTTGTGAAAAAGGTCTTAGAGTATCATCTAGGGTAGTTACCATAGAAGCGGATAAGCCGTCTAAAGTTCCGTCCAATGCCATTTCCAAACATCTCAATGCCATAGAATAATAGAAAGTTGGAAAATATTCTTTCGCTCTTTCAATCGGTCCTTGACCTCCCCATACACCAAAAGGTACTACTCCGGCTGCATACACAATTTCTTCAGGAGCATAATATGGGAAAATTCCTACTGCCTTTTTCCCTTCAGCAAGATATTTATCCAATTGCTTTCTTGGGTTATTCGCATAGTATTTAAATTGTTCTAACAATTCTTTGATTTCTTCCATTTTTATCCTCCCTATTTTAATGTTGGTTTTGACCAATCCGTTTCTTTGGTATTTTCAAAGTTTGTATATACATCTTCACCTTTTGCCAATCTTTCTTGTTTTCTTTCTTCCATGATTTCCACTAGACCTTGCACTCTCGTTTTGTATTGTTCTGTAGAGAAGTTTCTTTCATCTGCTTGGTCTCCGTCAAAGTGAACCACCGGAATTCCCAAATCTTCTTTCCATCTTCTTTCAATTTCCGGCATAGCTCCGCTCCATGGTTTACAACTTCGGTTATAATTTACCAAAGCTCCGCTGATACCATTTTGTTTTGCCATAGTTTCTCTCCATTCCACCCCTGTTTCAATACATACAGAACATGGAGCCTTGCAATACGCCGCAGCCATTTCTCGAATGTTGTTATATCGGAATCCGAATGCCGGAGCATAGACAACCGCAGTTACATTGACCCCATTGTCCTTCAAAGGTTCGTAAAGATGTCGTAATCCCGGCCAGCAAGGAATTCCTTCAAACAAAATTCTATGTTCTTCCGGATATTCCCAAGTGGAAGTTCCTTCTGCGATGGACTGTTCAAATTCTTGAGCCAACAATTCAAATCCGATAGCTGCTTCTTCATCACATCTTGCTGCCACGATGTCCGCCATATGGTTAAACAAATCAAATCCGCTCAAAGGAGACGGCTTGTAAGACATATAAGAACAAGCTTTCAACCATGCCGCAGCTGTTCTGTTTGCTCTTGCACAGGCATCTTCAAATTTCTTTTCATCAAATTTCTTTCCTGTCAATTCTTCCAACTGCTTAATAGCATAGTCGAACTGTCCAATCAAATAATCCACTTTTTCTTCGGGAGTATCTACCGTATTGGAAAAAGGAATATCCACCATAATCAATGGAATATTATGAATTCTGGCAATATTTTCATACCATTTCGTCATCATATTACAAATATTATTACAGCAAAGCACAAAATCCGGTTGAGGCATTCTTCTTGCATCTGTAGGTTCTCCTGCTGCATAAGCCAAACTAATTCTTGCATAACCACAAATATCATTATCATATCCCATGTCTTCCGCCGCTTGACATAGTCTTAAACCATCTTTTTTTGCTGCTGTTGATGCAGCGTGATTTTCTGGATATACAACATTTAGATCAAATGCTTTTGCTAATTCAATCGGGAATTTAGAAGAACTCCAACCAACCAATTCTCCTCTTCTTTTTGCTTCCCAAGCTCCTGCGTACACTTTATCTACAACCCCTCTTAAAACAGCGGCTGCGGGTTTATGACCTTCAATCGGTCTTGGTGTCTTATTCGGTAATTTTTCTACTTTTCCAGCCATTTCAATTTCCTCCTACTTCCTAATAAAAAACTGATAGGATATTGTTCATCTCTTCATGAACAATACCCTTATCATTCCTATTTTTCTGCTTGCAGACATTTTTGATATGCAAACAATGCTGCTCCAATCGCTCCATTTAATTGACAATATTCACTGGTATGAATTTTAAATCCTATGTTTCTTTCCAATGCTCTCACCATTCCTTGGTTCAAAGCAACTCCTCCGGTCATAACTACCTGATCTTTGATTCCAACTCTTTTTGCTAAACTTCCCACACGACTTGCAATTGCTGTGTGAATTCCCTTTACAATATCTTCAATTTTTGTTCCCTTTGCCAATTGAGAAATGACTTCCGATTCCGCAAATACAGTACAAGTAGAACTAATCGTCACATCCAACTTGGATTGCTCATCCAATTTTTCTAAATCTTTTAAATCTACTTCCAAGACTTTGGCAATGACATCCAAAAATCTTCCTGTTCCTGCGGCACATTTATCATTCATAACAAAATTTTCCAACATTCCGTTGTCTCCAACTTTTAATGCCTTGGAATCTTGTCCTCCAATATCGATGATAGTTCTTACTTTTGGAAATAAGAAATATGCTCCTTTGGCATGACAAGACAATTCCGACATTTGTACCGGAACTTCTTCCAACGAATTTCTTCCATATCCTGTGGCCACTGCTCCATCCAACTGTGCAATAGAGTTTAATCCTACTTCTTCCAATGCCTGTTTGATAGCTCTTGCAGGTCCACTTGTACCGGTACCTACTGAAATTACTGATTTTGCTACAATTTCTTTCCCATCTTTTATAATAACACATTTCGATGCGGTCGAACCTACATCAACTCCCATAGTATACTTACTCATATTCCCACCCTTTCTCTCTTTACTATTCTTATCCGATACCAACCATCGCTTTGGCGATATTCAAGAATTTGGTAATGATAATTGCATTACTAATATTGCTGATAAATCCTCCAATAACAGGTACTACGAAAAATGCTAATTTAGAATATCGATATTTTCGACAAACTGTTTGCATCGTTGTCATAGAAACCGGTACTGCTCCTAATCCAAATCCGGAATGTCCTACTGCCATTACTGCTGCATCGTAATCTCTTCCTAGTAAATTGAATGTCAATAAATAACAGAATACAACGATAAATATAACTTGAGAAATTAACAACACAAATAGAGGTCCTCCTAAATCTGATAATTGCCATAACTTCATGGTAATAATCGACATAGAAACAAACAATCCTAAAGAAAATTCTCCAACCGTATCAATTGCTTCATACAAAACATCATGATTTCCTTTTTTTCTATCATAAAATAATCGAATTAAAATTCCTCCCAACATACAGCTTACATGAATAGGAAAACTAACTCCATATTTTTTTAGTACTAAAGTAACAATTTGTCCGATTCCTAAGGCAATGCACATTAAAAACATGGCATTGACCACACTATTTTTATCCACTGCCATTACAGAAGACGTTCCTGTTCCTTCCTGCATATTGACAATATCATCTTTTCCATCCAAAGCAGGATCTTCCAAACGATGTCGTCTAATAATAAAGTTTCCTAAAGGTCCTCCTAGAATACAACCGGAAATCAATCCGAAAGTTGCTGATGCAATTGCCACCTCCATTGCCGCACTTGCTCCCGCTTCGACTGCAATCGGAGCAAAAGCCGCTGCATTCCCATGACCTCCTGTCATGGGAATACTTCCGGTCATCATGGAAATCAACGGATTGACATTCATCAATTTTCCGATAAATAATGCCAAAGCATTTTGCCCTGCTGCCAATATTGCGGCAAGAATTGCAAAAATCACAACAAGTTTTCCTCCCTTTTTCAAAAGAGATAAACTTGCTGCCGCTCCACTTGCAGCGAAGAAAATACAATAAAATAATGAATTGACAGCTTTAAATTCAAAACTCAACTCATAGAGATTCGCATAATACAATCCCATAGAAATAATAGCAAATACTGTTCCCCCCACAACAGAGGCAGGTAAACAATATTTTTTCAGAACAGGAAATTGTTTTCTCAAAAATTCTCCAAAATAAATAGCCAATACTGCTAACGACAATGTTTCAAACATACCTAATTCTAAAACGATTCTGTTCATAAGCTCCCTTTCCTATTGTTTATTATTTTTTTGTATAAGTATTAAATTCTCTGATAGCTCTTGGTAGAAGCATTTGATGGAAAGCACAAATTGCTTTCGGATTTTGATATACAGAGTTTACGAAGGCAATCATGTAAGTTCTAATATCATAAAGATTAACAATTTCATCTACCATTCCTGTTTTTGCACAATATTCCGGAGTTGATTTTTCTTTATATTCGTTGATGAGTTTATTCATTTTTTCAATAGTCGGAGTTAAATCTTTTCCGGCTTTTTTATCTTTCACCAATCTTCTTGAATACATTGCAGTTGCCGCAGTTTCTCCATTCATTACGTTAATTTCTGTTGCCGCCGTTCCTAAAGAGAAGGCATTGGTATCATTTCCTTGAGGTCCTCCCAATACATAGTGAGCCGCTGCGGTTCCTTTTCTTAAAGTCACTTCCATTTGAGGAACTTTTGAATTTTGAATAGAATAGATTAAAGATTGTCCCAATCCTAATAATTCCGCTTTTTCTGCATCATTTCCCACGTCAATTCCGGTAGTATCTTGTAACCAGACAATAGGCAATTTATCTCGTGAGCAAAGAGTGACAAATTCATTCATTTTTACAAGCCCTTGTCGATACAATTTTCCACCGATTCCAATTGCATTTTCTTTATATTCAGGATATTTCATCAATAATCCTTGGAAGTTTGCAACAATTCCTACCAACAATCCGTCAACTTTTGCAAGTCCGGTTACAATTTCCGGTCCGTATCCTTTTTTGTATTCGCTGAATTCACTGTTGTCCACTAATCTTCCTATAATATCATAAATATTATATACTTTCTTTTGATTCATCGGTAAAATAGAATATAAATCATTTGGATCCAAAGCCGGTTCCATAGGTTCATCCACTCGGAAAAATTCTAAGTTATAAGATGGTAAACAATCCATATAATATCGAATCGCATCTAAAACTCCGACTTCTTCTGCATATACTTCTCGGAAGAATCCTGTTTGATCATAGTGAATGGAAACCGTTCCCGGAACATCTACCCCTTTTGCCTTTGCAGTTGCTTCAATAATTTGTTCCGCTCCCTCTTGATCAATATATCCTTTCGGATTCATTCCTCCTACAATTCCTGCTCCTCCCACTGCCATATTGGCATCTTTATGAGCAATTAAGATAGTAGGACTGATACTATGATATCCTCCTCCTGCAGGGTTTGTTCCATAAATTCCAACAATAACCGGAATTCCGGCTTGTTGCAAGTCCGCATTTCGATAGAAAGGAGTTCCTCCTCCTCTTCTATTGGCATATACTTTTTCTTGTTCGTCCAATTTTACTCCACTACAGTTTAAAATGTATACCAAAGGAATTCCTAAACATTTCGCAGTATCGGAAGCTCTTAATAAGTTATCCGATTGTCCCGGTACCCAAGCTCCTACGATTTTTTTATTGTCAGATGCTACAATCATAGCCCATTTTCCGTTGATTCTTCCCAATCCTTTGACAATTCCTGTCGCAGTTTCAAAATCTTCCGGATTGTAAAGACTGTTTAACGGACACCAAGTTCCCTCATCTATCAATTCCGCAATTCTTTGTAAAGCTGTTAGTTGTCCTTTTTCTGCAATTTTTTCATCAGGAGTTCCTGCTGCATGAAGTTCCTCTATCAACTTCGCAATTTTATCCTCTACTTCTCTTACTTGTTGTTCATTTTGCTCGTCAATTCTTGTTAATTCCTTTCCAATTTGTTCCATATTTTGGAAATAATTAGGCATTGAATAGTTTCCCATGTATGCTCTCCTCTCGTTTTTTATTCTTCTACCGGTACTTTGATAAACGCTTGTCCCGGATCAATTTCTTCCCGAATCATTTTAATCACTTCTTCACTTGGAGCTTCTAATAAAACAGCTCTGGAAGTATCAATTTCAAATCCGGTATTTTCAATAATATCTTCAATGGATGAACTTGGATAGTATCCGGCTAAATACATTCTCTTCGTTTTTTCATCAAATCGCAATACTCCTCTATCCGTTACAACTGCAATCGGTCCTCTATTTCCGGGAAGTCCTAATTTTTCTCTTCCTCCAGGTCCATCTCCCCATCCTACACTTGTCACATAGTCAACTTGATCAATAAATCTTCTCTTTTCATGTTGCATCATGATGACGGTATTAGAGTACGTTGCAATGGCATTTGCTCCTCCGGAACCTGTAAATCTTGTCTTTGGATGATGATAATCCCCGATACAAGTAGAGTTTACGTTTCCATAAGGGTCGATTTGTGCTCCTCCGATAAAAGCAATCATTCTATCATTATTATTCAATAATTCATTTGCTTCGAATCCGATGAAACGAATATTTGGCCATTGTACTCCACAATGAGCCATTAATCTACAGTCTCCAACACTTCTCGGTACTTCAATCGGACTGCAATCCATAAGTCCGCTTTCCACAATCAGTTTACAATTTGGAGCAAAAATTCTCTTTGCTAAAGAAGCTCCAATCAAAGGAAGTCCCGTTCCTACGATTACAATTTGTCCATCTGTAATTTCTTTTGCAATAGTAATTGCCTGCATTTCCTTATTGGTATAATTTTTATAATTTGCCATTTTATTTTGCCTCCTTCACTAATTTCGCAGCATATCCGAATCCTGGTACAACTCGTAATTTTGCCAATCTACTAGCTCCGACTTTATCGATATATTCGTCATTATCTTTAATGTTATATACCCATTCTTGTAAGAAGGCTTTGAAATCTTCTTCTGTTTTTGTCACTTTGTCATACATTTTATAAAAATCTGCATCATAGTCATAATAGTTATAACATTGAGACGGATGCGCTCCAAACGGTGCATGAACCACTGCATCTACACAAAATTGCGGAATGGAGTTCTTGCTTGGATCTTTTCTGATTTCTTCTTCCGTTACCAATTCTTCACAAGTTACAATACAATGCTTTGCTGCAATGGCAATATCAATATCATGGAATTCATCTCCTTCGATAGAACAAGTTCCATTGACGGATGCTTTTTGGACATGAATCAATGCCACATCCAATCTGGGAACCGGAACTGCTACTACTTTTTCTCCCGGAACCAAAGGATTCTCAATTTCCACTAATTTGTCATTTGGCAATTTGGGATCTTTTTCTCTCACTTCTTTGCTGATTCCCCATTTATTCACAAGGTCAGATCCTTGCATCAATTTTACCGGTAAAAATGGTAATCCTAACGAAGAAGCATGAAGCATATACATAATGACATCTTGAGAGTAATCTTCCAAATTCATTTTTCCAACTTTTTCCACTTCATGTCGAAATCTTCTACATACATTTGTATACCCTGAGTTTGCAATATAACAGTTGATGAAGTTTCTTACCCTTCCTTCTCCGATCAACATATCCCAATCTCCACCTGCCGGACCGGAATATCCTGTAAAATCTCCCAATCCTTGTCTTAAAATTTCATATACTGCTGCATATGGCTTTCTGTTTGTTGTAAAACCACCGATACAGATACTATCTCCTGATTTTACATAAGTTTTGATTGCGTCATGCAATGACATTACTTTACTCACAGTAATCTCCTCCTAATTTTTATTCATTTTATGATTTTAATGGTATTATGTACGAACTATCTTCCAAAAATTAACATAAAGTATCCTGCAGCCACTGCTGATCCGATAACTCCCGCTACGTTTGGTCCCATCGCATGCATCAATAAGAAGTTGGTTGGATTTTCGGAAGCTCCTACCGTTTGAGCAACTCTGGCAGCCATAGGTACTGCCGATACCCCTGCCGATCCAATCAATGGATTAATCTTTCCACCGGTTACAAAATACAATAATTTTCCTAATAAGATTCCTCCTACCGTTGACATACAGAAAGCAAACAATCCCATAAAGATAATAGCAATCGTTTCTAAACGCAAGAACAGTTCTCCATTTGCTGTTGCCCCTACTGTAACTCCCAACATAATGGTTACAATGTTAATTAAAGCATTCTGAGCAGTATCTGATAATCTTTGAACGACTCCCGATTCTTTAAAAATATTTCCTAACATTAACATTCCCAATAAAGGTGCTACGGAAGGTAATAATAAAGTGGTAAACAAAACCGTTCCGACCGGAAAAACAATTTTTTCTATCTTACTGATTTTTCTCAATTGCTTCATTTTGACGGCTCTTTCTTTTTTCGTTGTCAATAATTTCATAATAGGGGGTTGAATCAAAGGAATCAACGCCATATAAGAATACGCTGCTACGGCAATCGGTGCCAGAAGTTCCGGTGCCAAATTATTTGCCAAGTAAATAGAAGTCGGTCCGTCCGCTCCTCCAATAATAGCAATTGCTGCAGCTTGTTTTGCTGAGAAAAACGGCAATGAGTTTGCAAACATAAAGGTCACATAGATCCCAAATTGTGCTGCTGCTCCCAATAACAAACTGATAGGGTTTGCAATCAGAGGTCCAAAATCCGTCATTGCCCCAATTCCCATAAAAATTAAACAAGGGAATAAATTACTCTTGATACCATTATAAATAATTCGTAATACTCCGGAAGCGTACCAAGGATCCGCCTCCTTCATCAAATCCGCCAAAGGTAAATTGGTTAAGAAAACTCCAAATGCAATCGGTAATAACAATAGAGGCTCAAACTGTTTTACAATGGCTAAATAAATTAAAATAAATGAGATGATGAACATAACTAAGCTTTGCCATGTCAATGCAACAAAACCGGATTTTGCCATCATAATTTCTAAAATTTTAATGAATTCCATTTCTTCCTCCTAAAAATTATTGAATTTCTACCAATACTGCATCTGTATCGACGTTATCTCCTTTTTTTACTTTAATTGCTGTTACTTTTCCTGCAAATTCAGAAACAATTTCATTTTCCATTTTCATAGCTTCTAAAATCACAATGGTTTGTCCCACAGTGACAGTGTCTCCTTCTTTCACTTTTAAATCCAAGATAACTCCCGGCATAGGGCTAACAACTGCATTTGCTGTTCCCGAACTTGTTACTGCAGGTGCCGGAGCTGCAACCGGTGCTGCTTTTGGTGCTTCCACAACCGGTGCCGCCTTTTGAATCGGTGCTGATGTTCTTTCTCCTCTTTCCATTGGTCTTCTAGATAAAGTTCCTGCTGATCTTCCGTCTGCTCTTTCTACCTCAACTTCAAATTTTTCTCCATTTACTGTTACAACATACTTCATAATTTTAATTCTCCTTTCACGTCTTATCTGTTTTCGTTGTTTTTACATTTTTTGAATATTGGTTATTACGAATCTGTCTATTGGTTCTCTTCTTTCTTCGCTAATCGCGGCGGTAATCACTGCAATTTTTAAAGCTTCATTCTTATCTTTCTTCGTTTCTTCTACCGCTTGTGCAGCCATTTTTACTTCCGGCTCTTTCATCAAAAGAGTCTTTTCCAAAACAGCAATAACTCTTGATACGACAGTAACAAAAATTGCCAAAAAGACCAATGACAAAAAAACAATAGATATTCCTAGAAGTGATGTAAGCAAGCTTTCTAAAAATCCAATGTACTCTGTTGTAATCATTCCCCTTCCTCCTTTTATTTTTTTCTTAGCATTTTTTTCAATGTATTCTCAAAATTTTCCTCCTCAAAGAAGTCATTCAATTGAAAAAGCAAATTTTGATCTTCTGCATCCCCTTTCGGAGCAAAGCATACAAAGTATTCTATTTTTTTCCCTCTTATTATTAAAGGTGTTTCCACATGTACAATGGAAAATCCCGTATGATATACATTTTCTTTCGGTTCCGTATAAAATAAAGCACTGTTCTCATTTAAAAGAAACATAAGTCCGTCTTCTTCCAAATGATTTAGCATATCTTCCATATAGGCTTTTTTGATGTATTTATGCTTCCATAATATTTCTGTGGCAGCTTTCACCGCTTCTTTCCAATCAAATACATCGAGTTCTGTAATTTGATATTTTTGAATGACCAAATTCTCTTTCATTTCTTGCGCTTTCTCGTCGACAACAATATTTGGAAAACTTTGTAACAAATCTTCTCTCATCTTGAAAGTGTTACATTTTTGTCCCTCTACATTTCTCTCAATGACATTCATCAAAGCATCCAAAGAAATATGTTTATCTTGAGGAGGCAGTTCAAATTCTTCCAAATGTTTTCGGTCCGACTCCGTTAAAATAGGGCTTACTCTGCAAAACGGAACTTTTAAATTCATTTGAGATAAATCGGAAGTTGTGATAATCAAATCCACATTTTCCTGGAAGTCATCCAATTGCTTCATGGAAATCACATGGACAATTTCTACTAAGAATTCTTCCTCCAATCTGGCTAACAAAAAGTTAATCAAATTTCTTTTGTAAGAAGATACCACCAGAATTCTTTTTGCCTGTCGAACCCGATTTCGTAAAGCCACCTGAAAAATAGGAACCAAAAAGCCGATTTCATTATCAGAAACTTCCAAGCCTAATAAAGTTTCAAAGCTTTGGAAGGCTTTTTTCAAATAAAAGAAAGTGTCACCATAGATGGATTTGACTTCTTTTAAAACGGTATTTTTTAATTCAATTTGTTTTGAACTACGATAAATCAATGGTTTGATATAATATAAAATATCATCCAACAATTTTTTATTTTTGACAAGCTGCACTTTCTTGAGAGATTCGAACTCTTTGATTAAGCGATACACTCCCAATTCTATTTCAATCCAATTTCGATGTCTTGCAAAAATCTCTTTTTCATCACAGGAAATTCGAAGTAAGTAATCAGTTAAGAAGTAAATGTTTAATTCCGATAATTCCGGAAATACTTTTCGCAAGGTTTTAAATTCTTTTGTTTCTTTCAATACTTTTTTATTTAACACTTCCAAGTCTTCAGAATTCAGCTTCCGAAGTTTTAAGACAGAAATCAACAAAATCAATAAGTTTAAGGTTTCGTCCGTATAAGGTAAATCGATAGCCTTAATTTTTTGGTAACTATCTTCCAAAACAGAACAATACATTTTCGTTAACATTTCATAGACTATTTTTTCAAAATAATTGCTCCGCTTAAAAGAAATTGCCCTTCTTCCCTCATCAAAAGTCACATAATTATATAAGAAGATAGATAGGTAATAAATCAAGTCGTTATTTTTATATTGAGCTCTATATTTTTTATTGGAATATTGACCTAAATGAATCCCCACTTTTTTTAATTTTTCCGTCAAAATTTTAATATCTGCACGCAGGGTAGATTTGCTCATCTGCAAACTATCTGCAAGCTCTTCGATTTGAAATTCGTCCTCCTGCAAAATGGTTTCAATAATCAGAAGATCCATTCTTTCTTTTTGCTCATACACATAGTTCTGTACATTCAATCCTTTAATCAGGGAAGCAATGTCATTTTCATCCAAAAGACAGTATATTTTTCTTTTTTTAATAAAAATCTTCTCTTGCCCCAAATTTTCATTTAGTTCTTGAATCTTATAACGAATATTTCTTTCCGTTTGATTGAAGATGTCGGCAACCCTTTTTAAATCATCTTCTTTCTTTAATTCTTTTAAAATTTCAAAATGCTTTGTATTTAGTGCCAAAGAAATTCCTCCAAAATAAAACAATCTTTTTCATTATAGAACTTTTTTCTTTTATATTTTCTTTCATTATACAATGAATTTCAGAAAAATTATAGTTTTAATTTTTTCATTTTTTTGTGAAATTTTTAATAGAAAAATATTTTTTTCACTTTTTCACAAAGGTATCTTTTTTTATTTTTTCCAGATAAGGCAGTAGCGTAATTTTTTTCTTTCCTCTTCAAAATAAGACTGTTTTTTCCTTTTAAAAATAACGACTTCCACTTCTCCCCTTTCTTCTTCCATATCCATTTCTATTTTTTTCAAAGAAGAAAAGGCTTCAAAATGTCCCAATGTATTATGAAAACTGATGTCCTGTCCTTTATAAAACATCCTCCAAGATATATCCCCTAAGATATATCCATTCTCCTGTTGATAATCCAACACAACATCCGAAACAAAGGTAGCTAAGATCTTATGACCTGAAAATCGGAAAGAAAACCTCTCTTCAGCATGCAACAAGGTCGCTTCTTTTACAACGGAATTTTGATATTCTTTGTAGATTCCCTCAGAAGAAGCGGAACAACCGTAACCTAAAGAATATTTTTCATAACCCGTCGCAGCTTGTACCACCATTGCCTTTAAAAACAAAGGGCTCGCCTCCGCCTTCCAATATAAAATATTTCCGACAATTCTGCTCATTCTGGCAGTTGCAAAACTGGTTCCGAAAGAACTGACAATTTCTCCCTCCGGAGAAAAAGAAAATACTCCCTCGATTTTGTTTTTTCCTTCTTCATTTCTAAAAATATCTCCTCCATACATGGCAATATCCGGTTTTTGCAAAATTTTATGTCCATTTCCACGCAAACTGAAACCGGACACTTTCTTCTCTTGGTTACAGGAAGCTACTACCAAAGCTCTCTCCGTATCGGAACCTTGTAACATCATGCCCACCTCTTCGGAACTTCGAATAAAATTTCCATTCCCACAGGATTTACAAATCAAAATATCATAGTTTTCCTGCAAATAATCAAGCAAAAGTCCAAAATCGGAGATACGATTCTTATCTATCGGAAAACGGATACTAATGGCAAGATTCCAAATTTTAATCCAAGAATGCTCGGACACCGCCTTATAAATTCTCTCATAAAGTTCGTCTTCTTCCAGCTGATACACAGAAAAATCCGGTACCACAGCGGCATCAAAAATTCGAAGCTCCTTTCCTCCCGCCCAAGATTGTCCGGATAATAAATCTCCATACAGGAGAACTCCCGCCACAAAGGTTCCATGACTCGGATACTTTTCTTCTTTGCAATAGGAGCTTCCATCCTCATACAAAAAATTTTCAAACTCTGTCAAACGAGCTATTCCATTATCCAAAATTCCAATCACGGGATAGCAAACTTTTTCTTCCGAGACTAAGAGCTTCTCCCTCTCTCTATCTATTTGTTTGCTCTGAAAATTTAAAAAATATCGATGCATCGGTTGAATAAAATCAACTTCCGGATTCCTCTCTATTTCTTTCTGCAGTTCTTCCGAAACATCTCCTATTTTATAAATGGAATATCCGGGAAAAAATTCCTTTCTCTGATAGCAAACTCCTTTTTCTTCTAAAAAATGTTCCCATGTTTTTCGTTGTATTTCTTTTTCTTCCCCGTTTCGCTTCTTCAATTTTACTTTATAATGCTTCTTATATTCCGTCATACTTCCTCATTTCTAAAAAAAGAGGTACTTTGCCTGAAAACAATAAGCAAAACACCCCCATATTTTTACTCTTTCTTTCCTTAATATATATTATCCGACAAAGATGCTTGTAAATGTTTGAATGATAACGGCATTGAAGAAGTCGATAAATAAAGATCCTACCAAAGGAATTACGAAAAATGCTTTCGTTGAGAATCCGTTAACAGATGTGAATGCCTCCATGTTTGCAATTGCATTTGGAGTTGCTCCCATTCCGAATCCGCAATGTCCTGTTGCCATAACTGCTGCATCATAATCTCTTCCCATAATGTTGAAAGTAACATAGTAAGCGAAAAGAGCCATGATTATAGTTTGAATCAATAAGATAGTGATCAAAGGAAGTGCCAAATCAGCCAATTGCCACAATTTCATCGACATTAATGCCATAGATAAGAATAAAGACAAACATACGTTTCCGACAATGGAAATTTCGTTAATTGGAGTTTTATTTGAAGTTCCGTCTACCACATTTCTCATAATCGCTGCAATTAACATTGGAATCAAATATGCCGGTAAAGACAATCCCGCTTCTTTGATAATAGGAGTAATGCAAGCTCCTAGCCCCATAGCGATACCAATCATGCATACTGCTTTAAAAATTGATTTTTCCGTTACTTTTTCTTCTGTCGCCGCTTCTACTTTTTCTTTTGCTTCATCATGACATACTAACTTATATTTTTCCATCAATCGTTTTGCAATCGGTCCTCCGATAACACATCCGGCAACCAATCCATAAGTTGCGGAAGCAATTGCTACCACAGTAGCTCCTATAACTCCTCTTTCTTCCAAATAAGGTCCGAAAGCTCCGGAAGTTCCGTGTCCTCCTGTCAACGGAATAGATCCCGCCGCCAATCCAATTCCGGGATTTAATCCGAATGCTTTTGCCAAAGCTACTCCAACTCCATCTTGAATGATAACTAAAACAATGGCTGCAAATAAGAATAGAGCTACTCCGACTCCTCCTTTTTTCAATAAAGAGAAACTTGCCAAAAATCCGACAGAAGTAAAGAATACTACCATGAAGAAGTTCTTTAAGTTGGAATCGAATTCAAAATCAAAAGCTCCGGTAGAATGTCCTATCAACAATAGAACGGAAAATAAAAATCCTCCAATAACCGGTGCAGGAATAAAGTATTTTTGGAACACCCCAACTTTACTTTTAATCCAATTCCCCAATAATAATAAAATGATTGCTAGACCTAAAGTTTGATACATGTCCAATGTAAATGCCATAATTTGTTACCTCCTGTTTATATAAAATTATTTTATTTCGTTTTTACAAGCTCCGGTTTCTAGGTATTCTTTGATATTGTCAAAACTTGTTTCAATCATATTTAAAGCAGCTTCATCTGTATAAGATCCCACATGTGGAGTGATAATTACTTTCGGATACATTGCTACCAGTTTTTCAAAAGCGGCTGTCGGCAATTCTTTTCCGGAAAAATCTTTAAAGAACAAAGAAACTTCATCATCTAAAGTATCAATTCCCGCTCCATATACTTTTCCGCTTTCCAACGCTTCTACCAGAGCATCGGTATCTACCAATTCTCCTCTTCCTGTATTAATAAGGATAACATTATCTTTCATTTTCGCAAAAGCTTCTTTGGTGATGACTTTTCCATTTTCCTTAATATAAGGAGCATGTAAAGTAATAATGTCTGAGTGTGCTAATAATTCATCCATCGATACTTGTGTTACAATATCTTCCACTCCTGTTTTAGGGAATAAATCATAACCTATTACCTTTGCTCCCAATCCTTTAAACAGTTTAGCGGCTGTCATTCCGATTCTTCCCAATCCGACAACTCCAACAGTACAATTTCTCACTTCTCTTGAGAACATTTGCTTATCGACGATAAAATTTTTATCTTTTGTTTTATTTCCCGTATAAGTTACATTTCTTAAAATAGACATCGCCAAACTCAAAGCCAATTCGGCAATTGCATTTGGAGAATAAAAAGGAACATAGGCTGTTTTCATTCCGATAGATTTTGCATAAGGAACGTCAATATGATTGGTTCCTACCGTTCTGGTCATTACATATTGTACTCCCATTTCCTTATATATATCCAGTCTTTCTTTGGTAGCGAAACAATTCCCTCTTAGGACAACCACATCATGCCCCTCCGCTTTTCTTGTAGTCGCTTCGTCTGTTAAATACTCCGGAATCAATGTCATGTCATAACCGAACTTTTGATTGACGGCTTCAAAAATAGGTTTTTCTACATCACGAACTCCATAAAAAATTACTTTCATTTCAAGACCTCCTACATCTTAAATCGTTATAATATTATCATAGAACATTTCTTATTTAACCATTTATACCATATCCATATCATTACGTCAATATACTATACATCTTTCTATTTTTTATTTATTTTTTCTTTTTAGATCAAATATTTATTTTTTTAATGTTTTTACGAAAAATGTTTTATTTTGTATATTTTTAGAAAAAGAATTGATGTGCACTTTTTAAAAAAAACGTTTATTTTTTGATGTGTATTTTCTTTTTTTCAATTTCCAAACACTTATTTTTGAAAATGAGTAATATTCTCAGAAAAAAACCATATATTTTATGTATTTTTTTTATCCTTAGAATTCATTTAATGCAATTGACTAAAATTTTTTTTAGTTTTATAATCGAAATATATGACATAAGCAAAAAGTACAAAACAAGAATGCACAATTATATTTTTGTAGGTATGTTTTTAATATTTTATGATTAAAAAGGAGGATTTTATCTATGAACAAAGAAACTTTAAACCCACTATTGAGCGCTCAAGCACAAGTAAAAAAAGCATGTGATGCTTTAGGAGCAGATCCGGCTGTATTTGAATTATTAAAGGAACCTCAAAGAATTATTGAAATCTCTATCCCTGTGAAAATGGATGACGGTTCTATCAAAACATTTAAAGGATACAGATCAGCTCATAACGATGCTGTGGGACCTTTCAAAGGAGGAATCCGTTTCCATCAAAATGTAAATGCTGATGAAGTGAAAGCTCTTTCTATTTGGATGAGTATTAAATGTCAAGTAACTGGAATCCCATATGGTGGAGGAAAAGGAGGAATTACAGTTGATCCTTCTGAATTATCTCAAAGAGAATTGGAACAACTTTCCAGAGGATGGGTACGAGGAATGTACAAATACTTGGGAGAAAAAGTAGACGTTCCTGCTCCGGACGTAAATACAAACGGACAAATTATGGCATGGATGCAAGATGAATATAACAAATTAACCGGAGAACAAACAATCGGAGTATTCACCGGAAAACCATTAACTTATGGAGGTTCTCAAGGAAGAAACGAAGCAACCGGATTTGGAGTTGCCGTGACCATGAGAGAAGCTTGTAAAGCTTTAGGTGGAGATTTGGCAAAATCTACAGTGGCTGTTCAAGGATTTGGAAACGTAGGAAGATTTACTGTAAAAAATATCATGAAATTAGGTGGAAAAGTGGTTGCAGTTGCTGAGTTTGAAAAAGAAAGAGGAGCATTTGCTGTTTATAAAGAAGCCGGATTCACCTTTGATGAATTGTTAGCTGCAAAAGAAGCCGGAAGCATTACAAAAGTTGAAGGAGCTAAAGTAATTACTATGGATGAATTCTGGGCTTTGAATGTAGATGCTATCGCTCCATGTGCTTTGGAAAATGCTATCACTGCAAAAGAAGCGGAATTGATTAAAGCCCCTCTAATCTGTGAAGGAGCAAACGGACCTATCACTCCGGAAGCGGACGAAATCCTTTACCAAAAAGGAATCACAGTAACTCCTGATATTTTAACAAATGCCGGAGGAGTTACCGTTTCTTACTTTGAATGGGTACAAAACCTATATGGATACTACTGGACAGAAAAAGAAGTGGAAGAAAAAGAAGAAAGAGCTATGGTAGATGCATTCAATCCGATTTGGGCTTTGAAACAAGAAAAAAATGTATCTTTCCGACAAGCTACTTATATGAAATCTATCAAGAGAATTGCAGAAGCAATGAAAGTTAGAGGATGGTACTAATACCTAGTTCGTTGAAAAACGATTCAAACATAAAAAGGGAGTTCTGAGAGCTCCCTTTTTTCTTTCCTTATTTTATTCGATTGAGATAACCCATGAAATAGACAACTCTTCATGAATTATACGAAAGATGAAGAAATAATAATTGTTTTATCAGGGTTTTGATATTTTTGGTTGTATAATAAATGGTGTTGATGAGAAATGTTTCCTC
>UMKD01004289.1_pt1 | contig 44522 bp, 36 predicted proteins | sample 1966221 | NCBI WGS metagenome assembly UMKD01 (sample SAMEA4836167, study PRJEB28245) | human gut metagenome | biome: gut microbiome; material: fecal sample | place: Denmark | collected 2008
CAAATGTAATGGGTCTAACTGACCAAACTGATTTGTTCTTTACCATGCGCGATGCAATGGGATTGAAGCAATAAACCAACCCTGTAGTGAAAATTCTCCGCAATAGGATGTTGCGGGGGATTTTTTTATTTTCTAGTATATTTTCTCCTTATTTTTCAACCGTTCCTCAATAAACTTACTAAATATTTGCACTTCTTTTTTTATCCGTTATCTTGAGAAATTGAATCATCTGATAACTATAAATGTGCTTCTTCATAGGCACAAATAATGAGAATGGCATAATGAGAGAAGTTCGCGAACTACAACGAGATGAAATCCCATCTGTTTGGTCTATCGACCGCACTGAATTAATTGAAAACCTTTATCTGTATCAAAATGGCGAATTGGTGCTATCCAAACAACGGTTTGATATGAAAGGTTGGCCAGAAGGCGAACCTGAAGCCTATACCCCTCATTTGTTGGAAAGTTACGACCTAGGGGCGATATTTCTTGGGGTTTTTGAGCAGGGCAAGTTAATTGCTGCCGCAAGTTTAGATAATGTGTGGCGCGGTGAGCAAAAAAATTTACTGCAATTATCTTTCCTGCATGTGAGCCACTCGTACCGTGGCCAAGGTTTAGCAGGGATGTTATTCCAACAATGCGCTGAAATGGCGATGCAAAAAGGGGCAAAGGGCTTATATATTTCTGCGACGCCTTCAGAAAATACAGTGCATTTTTATCAACACCTAGGCTGCACCTTAATTGCACAACCTGATCCTGAATTATTTGCATTAGAGCCCGAAGATATTCATTTTATTTATCTATTTTCGTAAGTTTTTATTTTGTAAAATAAATGTTAATTTATAGGGGTGGAATAAAAAAGCATTGAAATTTACTAAAAACTAGATATGATTGATAATCATTATCATTTAAGAGTGTTGAGGTCAGTATGCCAACTAGCATATCAAAAACCACAGGTTTAAAGCGTATAGGCGCTGGCCTTTGGGGAGTCTTTGCTGTGATATTGTTGAGCATTGCTTATGTACTCAATAATATGGGCTTAGATAATATAAAAATCATTATGATTATCATGATGGTAGCAACTGCAGGGATGTTATTTAATCGCGGTTCTCGTCGTTTATTGATTATCCCAGCTGTGATTTCACTTGCATGTTTTATGATGGCCTTTGTACTACAAAGGTAGCTCTATAATCTAATTAATAATTAAATAGAACAGAAGAAAGTGGTATCGAAAGATATTGATAATTGAATGGTATTCAATATAACGGTTTATTCAAATGATTTACTATTGTCTTATAGTAAATAGTCAGATAAGGCAGTGTTAGCATTACAGAGAAGGTCAAAAGGGCAAGATGTTATAAAAAAATGACTGACCAGTGGTGCGAAAGGGGGGACTTGAACCCCCACGTCCGAAGGACACTAACACCTGAAGCTAGCGCGTCTACCAATTCCGCCACCCTCGCAATACTGTCACATCAATACTACATTATTGTGATTTATCCAAAGTTAGTGGTGCGAAAGGGGGGACTTGAACCCCCACGTCCATAGGACACTAACACCTGAAGCTAGCGCGTCTACCAATTCCGCCACCCTCGCAATACCTAACTAAACTTTGATTCATCAATGCTTTTAACCAGCAATAATGTGGTGCGGATTTTAGGCTAATTTCGACGAACGTCAATAATTTTTTTATGTAGTATTTTTGATTGATGAAAAAATGGCCGGTGAGGGTTCACCCGCCATTAAGTTGTATGAAAAATTGTGCTTTAGTCTAATTTATTCGCGAATAAATTAACGCTTAACCGCTTGGTAAACTTTGAATTTTCCCGTTTTGGCAAGTACTTCATGGCTACCAAATGCTTTATCGAGTAAATCAGGGTACGGTAAGAAAGCATTCGCGACGATCCGCAAACGGCCACCTTTTTTCAGGTATTTAGGGGCTTGGTAAATCATATTTTCAACCGCACGATAACTGGTGTTTAGGCCATCATGGAATGGAGGGTTAGAAATAATCCAATCAAATTTATCGTTAATATCTGAGTAAGCATCACTTGCGATGACTTCGCCAGCCAGTTTGTTTGCCTCAAGAGTGGATGCAGCGGAATCTAGCGCAGACGCACTCACATCACTTAAGGTGAGTTTTAGCTCTGGGTTTTGCGAGCCGAGAACTGCGGCGATCACCCCATTACCACAAGCTAGATCAAGCAGATCGCCGCTCATTGGATCAGTTAGCGTTGATAACAGTAGATCACTACCGATATCAAGCTCATTATGGCTAAATACCCCTGGCAGTGCGTTAATTTTAACATTATCAATCTGATAATGACGCCACCAGCGAGCAATATCAAAGGTTGTCGGTTGTTCTAATTCACCATAGTACAAGCCACAGCGGCGTGCTGAGTCAATTTTTTGTAAGCTAGCGATCCCTTCCATAATGGATTCGGCGCTTTTAACACCACTACGGTTTTCGCCAACGATAAAAATTTGGCTACCCGCAGCGAGGTGAGTACAGAGGTCATCGAGTTGGAAACAGGCTTCTTGCTTGTTTTTTTGCCAAAAATAAATGAGAGTATCGCAAGGCTGGATAAATTCCGCGGGTGTTGTGGCAGAGAATAACGCCATATCGCCCATTAACGGTTGTAAGCGTTGCCAGTGATGATACTGGTTGGTGATGACACGAACACTAGCTGCTTCTAAGATTGCAGCGAGTTCATCCTGAATGTCACCAGCCAAAATGACATGACGATCTGTAAAATGTTCGAGATGGCGTTGAATAACTTCGCTGGCAGGTGTCAGTAATGACATATTCTGTCAATCTCCTAAAATAATAAAAAAACCGATGACCATCTTACCAAAGATAAGAGAAATAGCATTGCTCTGTTGGCGCTATTAATCCCCTTTGATAAGATGTGGTTGTAAAATTGCGACTGGAAAATCAAATGACACGACGTGACAGGCTTTTAGAACAAATGGGGATCACTCAATGGATGGTGAGAAATCCTGCCGTGTTACGTGGTGAACGTGGTGTAAGGATCCCAGCGTCGACTAAGCTTATTATTATTACTGATGAGAACCTTGATTTAAATAGCCAATTGCTAAAAGATATTTTTCTTTCCATGAATATTGCACAGGACGATGTGGTTTGTGTCAATTCAGAGCAATTAGGTTTAATCCCAACACCAATAATAACACCATGTTGGGTATTAGGTGATGAAATCCAGCCTGAAGGTTCAAAAGTCATGTTTACTTCACCTGTTTTGTCTGAGCTAAGTACAAGCTATAGCGCTAAACGGGCACTATGGAAACAAATTTATCAATATGATGAAAATTTCAACACTAAAGCAATCTGATCTCGCAACCGCCTATTTAATTGAGAAATTAAGCCATGATTTTCCATGGACTGAGCGAGTTTTTTATGGGAACCAAGGGGAAAAGTACCATAACATAAAAATATCCGTTAATAATCAGATTATTGGTTATGCAATAACACAGTGTGTTCTTGATGAAGCGACCTTGTTTAATATTGCCATACACCCTGATTACCAAGGGAAAGGGTATGGCCGCTTGTTGATAGAACAGCTTATCGAAGAACTTGTAAAGAAAGGCATTCTCACGTTATGGCTAGAAGTGAGGGAATCAAATGCATCTGCTTTGCATCTATACGATAAGCTAGGTTTTCACCAAGTGACGGTACGTAAAGATTACTACCCTGCTAAAAAAGGCCGAGAAGATGCTTTAGTACTTGCTTTGACTCTATTTTCTGATGAATAAATTTAAGTAACGAATAATTTATTATTAATATAATTAAAACCCCAATATGTGTCATAACATATTGGGGTTTTGTGCTTTTATGGACGACTATTTTTCAATTTCAGGAAGAATAGGTTTATTAATTAGTTGGATATTATCTTTTAACTCTTTTTTTGCTGCAGCTTGTGCGTTAACTTCTTCATTGAGGCCTTTATATGTGGAATAACACATAATTAGCATCATGATGGATAACGGTACAGCCATGGCGACCAGTGCAGATTGCAAACCAGATAATCCGCCGGTCATAATTAGTACGATCGCGATTGCTGCAATAATGACACCCCAAATGGTTTTAGTGACATGAGACGGATTTGGGTTCCCATTTTCACTGACCATTCCCAGTACAAATACCGCCGAGTTAGCTGATGTGATAAAGAAAATCAGTACCAAGGCAATAGCTAAGACACTAATAAATGTCGATGCAGGGAAATAATCTAAGAACTTAAACAGTGCAGATGTGACATCGTTTTTTACAGCATCTGCTAGTGCGGTTTGCCCTAAGTTTTGAATTAAATGGATGGCAGAACCGCCCATAACTGCAAACCATGCAAAAGCACTTAATACAGGAATAAATACTGCGCCAATCATAAATTCTTTGATTGTTCTTCCTTTTGAAATACGAGCCACAAAGCTGCCAACTAACGGTGCCCATGCTATCCACCAACCAAAGTAAAACAGTGTCCAGTTAGCAATCCAAGTACCGTCATTATAGGGTTCAGTACGAAATGACATACTGACAAAATTTTGGACGTAATCACCAATACCTTGGAATAAAACTTTTAAGATAGTTTGGGTTGGGCCAGATAGAAAGATAAATGCCATTAATCCGAGAGCAAGTATGATATTTAAGTTTGATAGGTGTTTTATTGCCCCTTGTAACCCGGAAATCGTCGAAGCAATATAAACAACAGTAATAATAGCAATCAAACCAATTTGTACATAAATACTAATGGGCAATCCCCATAAGTAATTCATACCACTGTTAACTTGTAGTGTACCAAAGCCTAATGATGTGGCGATACCAATGACGACGGATAACATCACCAATATATTGATCCATTTCCCGACAGAGCCGTAGATCCGATCCCCAATCAATGGATAGAAAACAGAGCTGAGTGAAGATGGTAGTTTTTTTCTAAATTGGAAATAGCCTAAAGCTACACCGACAAGCGCATAACAGGCCCATGCAGAAACACCCCAATGCAGATAGACATATTGCATGGCTGCTTTAGCAGACTGTTCTGTTGAACCTTGGCCAATCGGCGGGCTGATATAATAGGAAACAGGCTCTGCTACCCCCCAGAACATCAAACTTATACCAATTGAGGCACTGAATAACATCGCAATCCAAGTGACTGTACGGTATTCCGGTTTGTCATTGTCATCGCCAAGGCGTATGTGACCAAATTTGGAAAAACCAAGAAACATACAGAAGCTGAAAAAGATAAAAACGGAACCTAGAATAAACCAACCTAGATTGTTATAGATAAAACTTAAGGCGGAATTTGAAAAAGCTTCCAGCTTATCAGGAATAAATGCACCAAAACTGATTAACGCTAGGCTAAAAGCTAGCGACACGTAAAATACGGATTTTTTGTGATTCATCATACCTCTTCTCCAGTTGCTCACTTATTTTTCTTTTATGAGAGTTGGCTTGCAGGGAATACTCGTTGTGTTTTAAGGGTACTTTTTGTTAGATGCTACTTTTGGTTTACAAAGAATAGCCATGCAAAGATTGTGCAGTCAACAAGAAATTAACCAATCATTAACAGATAAGTTGTGGGTGATTGTATTAACTATTTGTTATTGTTGATTTAAATATTTTTGGTTAAAAAATTATCAATATTTCATTTGATCATTAATGCGATCTGCATTAACATTCTCAAAAAAGATGTTAACTATAAGTTTACATGAGTGAGGGCAATTATGAGCAATGCAACTAAAGTCATTTCGATTAATGATCACCTTGATATTGATAACGCATGGACAATCCCTGCGCGTTATTACACGTCTAATGATATTTTTGAGTATGAAAAAGAAAAAATATTTGCTAATTCATGGGTTTGTGTCGCTCATGTTAGTGAAGTAAAAGAAAAAAATTCCTATATCACTCGTGAGCTCATTGGCGAAAGCCTTGTGATTGTTCGTGGTCGTGATGATGTATTACGTGGTTTTTATAATGTATGTCCACACCGTGGACACCAGTTGATCAGCGGTGAAAGTGGCAAAGTCAAAAATGTGATTACTTGCCCTTACCACGCGTGGGCATTCAAGCTAGATGGCCAATTAGCACATGCGACTAATTGTGAAAATGTGAATAATTTTGAAGCCGATGCAATGTCATTAAGTAGCTTCCATGTTATTGAACATGCAGGGTTTATCTATGTAAATATGACTGTAGGTGAGCCTCAGCCTATTGAAGAGCAACTTCCTGGCTTAGCCGAAAAAATGCAAGAAGCTTGTGGAGTCATTAGCGATTTAAAATTGGCAGCGCGTTTTGTTAGCCATACTCCTGCTAATTGGAAAACTATCGTTGATAACTATATTGAATGTTATCACTGCCCAACCAATCATGTGAGTTTCGCCAGTTCCGTGGATGTCAACGTATACGAACACCAATTATTGGATAATTGGACTGTTCAAATTGGCAAGGCAAAACCCTCTGAATCCTCCTATCAGTTTGATGAATCTGTTTTAGACCCACGTTTCTTTGGTTTTTGGATTTGGCCAAGCACCATGTTCAATATGCCTCCAGGCGGGGATTTCATGACGGTAATTTATGAGTTTCCAGTGAACGCAGGGGAAACCTTGCAGCACTATGATATTTATTTCCTCAATGAAGAACTGACTGAATATCAGAAAAACTTAGTGGAATGGTATCGCACCGTATTCCGCCCAGAAGATCTGCGCTTGGTAGAAAGCGTACAAAAAGGATTACGCTCACGGGGTTATCGTGGCCAAGGCCGCATTATGGCAGATAGGCAACGTAGCGGGATCAGCGAGCACGGCGTTGCCCATTTCCATAAAATCGTCGCTGGTGCGCACACTGAGTAATCACGTTATTTATTATAAAAATAAAAGGAGAAGTCACAAATGCATCATTTAACTCACCCTGCACTATTTCGTCAGTCATGTTACATCAATGGGCAATGGGTTGATTCAGATAAAAAAATCCCTGTGACTAATCCTTTTGACCAATCTGTGCTGGGAACGATCCCCAGCCTGTCTGCAACACAAGTGGATGAGGCGATTGAATATGCCCATTCTGCAATGGAAGGTTGGAGTAAGCTGACTGCTAAAGCGCGTTCTATCATTCTACGCCGCTGGTTTGAGCTGATTGAAGCCCATGTTGATGATCTTGGGCGTTTAATGACGCTCGAGCAAGGTAAGCCACTGAATGAGGCAAAAGGTGAAATTCGCTATGCCGCTTCCTTTATTGAATGGTTTGCGGAAGAGGGGAAACGTGTTTATGGGGAAACCATCCCGCAAACAGTGGGAAGTAACCGCATTTCAACGATTAAACAACCGATCGGTGTGTGTAGTGCGATTACTCCGTGGAATTTCCCCGCAGCGATGATCACCCGTAAAGCAGCTCCAGCACTGGCCGCAGGTTGTAGTATCATCATTAAGCCTGCAACAGAAACGCCTTTTACGGCGCTTGCCTTAGCACAGTTAGCAGATGAAGCGGGCATTCCTGCTGGAATATTTAACGTCATTACTGGGGACTCTCGTGTTCTAGGCGAACGTCTAACTAAACATGAGCTTATCAGTAAATTTTCGTTCACCGGTTCAACGCAAGTTGGCCGAGTTCTATCTGAGCAGTGCGCATCGACGATTAAGAAAACATCACTCGAACTGGGAGGAAATGCGCCTTTTATTGTTTTTGATGATGCTGATATCGATAAAGCGGTAAAAAGTGCGGTTCAAGCCAAATTTCGCAATGGTGGGCAAACCTGTGTTTGTGTGAACCGTTTTTATATTCAAGATACGATTTTCGATGAATTTCAGGTCAAGTTCGTTGCAGAAGTCGCCAAATTGCAAGTCGGTAATGGCCTTAAAGCGGGAATTGATATTGGGCCTATGATAACGACACGTGCTATTGATGGTATGAATGAGCTATTACAGGATGCACTAGCGAAAGGTGCACGCCAATTAACCTTAGGTAATGAAGTAGCGGAGTATGGCAATTTCTTTAATCCAAAAGTCCTTGTTGATGTTGATGACTCAATGAAGATTGTTCATGAGGAAATCTTTGGTCCCATTGCAACATTGATTCGTTTTAGCGATGAAAATGAAGTGATTACTCGCGCCAATAATACGATTTATGGCTTAGCGGCTTATTTCTTTTCTCGTGATGTGAGTCGTGTATATCGTGTAGCTGAAAAACTACAAAGTGGCATGGTCGGTATCAATACAGGCTTAATTTCTAATGAAGTTGCTCCCTTTGGTGGAGTGAAACAATCAGGTTTAGGAAAAGAAGGCTCTCGATATGGTATTGAGGATTATTTAAGTACTAAGTATCTGTGTTTAGATATTGAATGATGAGAGGGGCACTGTGATGAACCAACAAAAAATTGCAGTCAATGTCAGTCGAATTGAGCAAATTAGCCCAAATATTAAAATGTTCGAGTTTGTTGCACAAGAGGGCGCGCTAATGCCTTTTAGCGCAGGCAGTCACATTACCGTTCATATGGGCGAGCAGGCTGGTTTGCAACGTGCATATTCGTTAATCAGCGACCCGCAGCAGTGTGGCAGTTATTGTATTTCTGTCTTGCGTGATGAAAACTCGAAAGGCGGTTCTGCATTTATGCATGAGCAGCTATCGCCAGGGGATAGCTTGTATCTGTCCCCAGCACAGAATTTTTTCTCGTTAGCACCGGATAACCAATGTAAGCATATTTTGATCGCCGGTGGGATTGGGATCACGCCATTTCTCTCTTATCTCTATGAATTAGAAGAAAATGGAATGGATTTTGAACTTCATTACTGTTTTCGTGATAGTACAACGGCGGCATTTCTTGAACATTTACAACAGCGTATTGGCTCGCGTTTATTTCTTTATGACGGTAGCCAAGGGCAGCGAATGTCTGTCGAACAGTTAGTTAAAGCACAAGGAAGTAATAGCCATCTGTATGTATGTGGCCCTCAATCATTAATTAATGAGGTGATTGAAAAGGGTCATCAGCACTTGGGTGAATCACAGGTTCATTTTGAAAATTTTGGCGAAGTTGCCAGCGAAGGGGACTCATTTGAAGTCTATTTCCAACGCTCAGGCTTTAGTTTAGAAGTCGGTAAAGATGAGTCTATTTTGCAGGTAATCGAAGCAGATAAGCGCATTAACGTGGAATGTTTATGCCGTAATGGGGTTTGTGGAACTTGCGAAACGGCAATACTTGAGGGAGAAGCTGATCATCGTGACCACTACCTCGATGATGATGAAAAAGCTGAGCAGAAAACGATGATGTTGTGCGTTTCTCGAGCTAAATCTAAACGATTAGTCCTTGATTTATAATCAAAGTTGCCCCGCTTAGGCCATAAGTGGGGCAAAATACCTGTTTTAAATATCTTTTAATTCAAACATTAAAAAAGGCTGTTTTTCATCATTAAAGTGTTGATAAGCCGTAATTTGTTTGTCTTGAAATACGATTTGACCACGCCCTGTACGAAATACTTCATCTAACCATGACTTATGGTTGATCACTAATTGATATAATAAACGTTGTAGCTCAAGGTAATCTATTTCAGTCGATTGATTGTGTAAGTTGCTGGCTAATATTTCGCCTGCTTTATCTGTAAATACGACTAAGTGATTGAAATGAGATAATAATACATCAAAATAGCATTTGATTTTACGTAGGCGTAGTTCGGTGTTTTTACGTTCGGTGTTGTCTAAACTGATCCCAACCAGCTTTGTCACTTTGCCATTAGGGCCTCTGACTCCTGTTGCTCGGGATGTGATCCAACGGTAATCGCCTTCCCAGTTAATTTTAAAATCCATTTCATGGGCACCGCCTTCACGAATAATTTTAGAATATCCATTAACTAATTTTTCTTTGGAGTCATGGCTCATTAAAGCCCAGAAATCTTCATTACTGGTGATTTTGATACCATAAACGGCTTCAACGTTGTCCGAGTAGTTCAATTCCCCAGTTAATAAGTCCCACTCCCAGGTCACGATATCTGCGGATTCTTGAAGATGGACTTCGTTGATGTTGCGCATGACGCCTGAATTGCTAACAGTGACTTGGTTATTGGTATACTCACCGTATTTCAACCATATCTTGTCGACATCCAATAACGTGGCGAGCTTTTCAAGATTATCTTCATCAATCATGCCGCCTTTCGTCCATTTGTTAACCGCCGTTCGGGAAACACCAAGGGCTTCAGCGGCTTTTAATTGACTCATTTTTTTCTGTTTTAGCAATTTCAACAAACGTTCTTTGAATGTCTCTGTTTCTGTCATCAATTCATGTTTACCTTATAACTTATGGAGTTAACTAAAAACCATGTGATAAGTGAGTAGCAAGGTATTGCTCTAGATTTTCGATAAAGACTCTAAGATTAGCACTCGTTCGGAGACTTCTCGAATATACAGCATAAACATCTGCAGTTTGATGCCATTGCGGTAACACTCGTACTAATTGGCCTGACTGTAACTCAGGCTGCACACTCCATTGGGAGCGCAATAGGATCCCTTCACCACTTAAGCACCATTGCTTGGCGACTTCACCATTATTGACGGTTAATTTGCTATTGGGAGTGACCGTCATACTTTCTTGCTGGTATTCAAGCTTCCATACCGCGGGGGCTTGGTTACGTTCTTTAATCGCAATACAAAAGTGCTTTTGTTCCAGTTCTTGTGGGTATTTTGGGTAGCCGTGTGTTGCTAAGTAGGTTGGAGAAGCGCACAGAATACGCTGGTTCCGTGCAATTCGCCTAGCAATAAATTGCTCAGCTATCGTACCGCCAATACAGATATCAACGTCAATGTTTTCACTAATAATATCGACAGACTTATCGGTCAAAGTGAGATCAATGCCTAATAAAGGATGACTCCCCCGTAATGTGAGTATAAACGGGTTAATATAAGTACTGCCAAACCCTGTGCTACAACTGATACGTAGATTGCCGCGGATCTCTTCGCGACAGGCGTTGAGTTGTTGTTGCATCTGTTCCAATTCAGCTAGCATCACTTCACTGCTACGTAAAATAATTTGCCCTTCGTGAGTCAGCTTAATTGAGCGAGCCGTTCTAAAAAATAAAGTTTGCCCTAAATTTTCTTCTAGCAACTTAATGCGTTTAGAAACATAAGCTGGGGATACCAACAGCTGTGATGCGGCTTGAGAGAAACTCATCAAACGGGCAACCGTGACAAAAACGCGGATATCCTCTAACGAAGGAAGCTTGTTCATAGTTTGTAAACCTAAGGATTACACTTCATATCTATACTTTATCACAGCAACCCCTAAACTGGAGAACAAACAGACATAATTCATTTATCAGAGGTTTTCACAATGTCACAATTTAACATAGCGGTTATTCCTGGTGATGGTATTGGTACCGAAGTGATCCCTGAAGGATTAAAAGTATTAGCAGCGGCAGCCAATAAACACAATGTAAAACTTAACTTTACCCATTTTGATTGGTCGTGTGAAACCTATCACCGTACAGGGCGTATGATGCCTGAAGATGGTTTAGAACAATTAAAGAAATTTGATGCGATTTTTCTCGGTGCGGTAGGGTTCCCTGGTGTTCCTGATCATATTTCGTTATGGGGGCTGTTATTACCTATCCGTCGTGCTTTCAACCAATATGTTAATTTGCGTCCTGTTCGTTTATTTGATGGCATTAAATGCCCATTAGCAGACAAAAAACCGGGAGATATTGATTTTTATGTCGTGCGTGAAAACGTTGAGGGGGAATACTCTGCGATTGGCGGTATTCAGTACGAAGGTACGGATGAAGAAATGGTACTGCAACAAAGCGTTTTTACCCGTAAAGGTACCGACCGTATCTTAAAATATGCTTTTGATTTGGCGCAGTCACGTGAGAAAAAACATTTAAGTTCAGCGACGAAATCCAATGGGCTATTTCATTCAATGCCTTATTGGGATAGTCGTGTAGCCGAAATGGCGAAGCAATACCCAGATATCAAAGTTGACCAATTTCATATTGATATCTTTGCTGCAAACTTAGTGAGAATGCCAGAGTTCTACGATGTGATTGTAGGGTCAAATCTATTTGGCGATATTTTGTCAGATTTAGGGCCTGCTTGTACAGGAACTATTGCGATTGCACCCTCAGCCAATATTAACCCAGAAAAACAATTCCCATCGATGTTTGAGCCGGTTCATGGGTCAGCACCTGATATCGCAGGGCAAAATATTGCCAACCCGATTGGTACAATTTGGGCAGCCGCCATGATGATGCAGCATTTGGGATGTCCTGAAATACATGATTCGATTATGTCCGCAGTAGAAACAGCGATTAAACAGCGCCAACATTTGACTCGTGATATGGGCGGCGATGCCAGTACGCAGGCGTTAGGGGATGAAATAGCCCGTTTGGTTAGTGTTTAGTTGATGCATAAAGACGGTGTTTATTGAGTCAATTTAGTGAGCCATCGAGGGACTGTTTTGCCTGTTCCTCGATGCTTTGATTGTTAATACCCCCAAGATCTGCGAAAATATCCGCCAATTTTGATTAACAAGACGGATTTGCGACGCCAAGAGCCACATTGAGCCTCTTCGAATGCTTATACAAATCTGTATATAAACGAAAAGAACGGTTAAATGACAGATCAGAACTTTCTCCATGAAGTTAGCACACGCAGAACGTTTGCTATCATATCCCACCCCGATGCGGGTAAAACCACAATAACCGAAAAAGTGTTATTGTTTGGGCACGCTATTCAACGTGCTGGTACGGTAAAAGGCCGTGGCTCTAACCAACACGCTAAATCTGACTGGATGGAAATGGAAAAGCAGCGTGGTATTTCGATTACCACCTCTGTTATGCAGTTTCCTTATAATGATTGTCTTGTTAACTTATTGGATACCCCAGGTCACGAAGACTTCTCTGAAGATACTTATCGTACATTAACGGCAGTTGACTGCTGCTTGATGGTCATTGACTCGGGTAAAGGGGTTGAAGACCGGACACGTAAACTGATGGAAGTCACTCGTCTACGTGACACTCCAATCTTAACTTTCATGAATAAGTTGGACCGTGATATTCGTGACCCAATGGAATTAATGGATGAAGTGGAAAATGAGCTGAAAATTGCTTGTTGTCCAATCACATGGCCTATTGGTTGTGGTAAATTATTCAAGGGTGTTTATCATTTATTACGCGATGAAACAATCCTATACCAAACAGGCCAAGGTCACACTATTCAAGAAGTCCGTATAATTAAAGGGCTGAATAACCCAGATCTTGATACTGCCGTAGGTGATGAATTAGCGGCACAGTTACGTGATGAGCTGGAATTGGTTCAAGGGGCATCTCATGAATTTGACCATGACGCATTCTTGCAGGGTGAATTAACCCCTGTCTTTTTCGGAACAGCATTAGGTAACTTTGGTGTTGACCATATGCTAGATGGCCTAGTGGAATGGGCTCCTCAGCCACAACCGCGCCAAACAGATTTACGCCAAGTTAATGCGACAGAAGAAAAGTTCACCGGTTTCGTATTTAAAATCCAAGCAAATATGGACCCGAAACACCGTGACCGTGTTGCGTTTATGCGTATTGTTTCAGGTACTTATGAAAAAGGCATGAAACTACGCCAAGTGCGCATCAAAAAAGATGTGGTCATTTCTGATGCTTTAACCTTTATGGCGGGGGATCGCTCTCAGGTCGAAAACGCCTATGCAGGGGACATCATTGGGTTACATAACCATGGTACGATTCAAATCGGTGATACCTTCACACAAGGTGAAGAGCTCAAATTTACGGGTATTCCTAACTTTGCCCCTGAATTATTCCGCCGTATTCGTTTACGTGATCCGCTAAAACAAAAACAACTGTTAAAAGGCCTCGTTCAGTTATCTGAAGAGGGCGCAGTACAGGTGTTCCGCCCGTTAACTAACAATGATTTAATTGTTGGTGCGGTAGGTGTGCTGCAGTTTGACGTGGTGGTTTCACGTTTGAAAAGCGAATATAACGTTGAAGCTATTTATGAAGCCGTTAACGTTTCTACTGCGCGTTGGGTTGAGTGTGATGATGCGAAGAAATTCGAAGAATTTAAACGCAAAAATGAGCAAAACTTAGCCCTTGATGGTGGCGACAACTTGTCTTATATCGCACCGACTATGGTGAATTTGAACCTGACTAGTGAACGTTACCCTGACGTTAAATTCCGCAAAACACGCGAACACTAATTGTGTTTATGACCCACGACTAACATAGTTAGTGGGTCATCTTATTTCGAACTTCATTTAAAGCAACTTTCCCTGTTTTTTTATGCTTATCATCAAGAATATTCTGTCTTTATCACCTTTCTCTTTATTTTTTATGCTTTTTTACTTAGGCTATATTATTCGTTGTCCATTGCAGTGAAAGGAAGGTTTTTATGAAAAAAGCAAAACTATTGAGTTTGTTAGGAGTTATTGGGTTGAGCTGGGCGCTCGCGGCTTGTAGCTCATCATCAGATAGCGCTTTGAAAAAACAAGCCTCAGAAACCTGGGACAGTGCATCTAAGACCGTTGAAATGGCAGGTAAAGATACTGGGAATGCCATTTCGAGTGGCGCTAAAAACACCGGTGACTACATTGATGACTCCGCGATTACGGCGGATGTAAAAGGAAAATTACTGGGTACGAAAGGTATTTCGAGTAACAGCGTATCAGTAAAAACAGTCAATGGTGTTGTTTACTTATCTGGCTTTGTTAAATCAGCCGATCAAATTGATAAAATTACCCAAGTGGCATCGCAAGTTAATGGGGTAAAATCAGTACAAAATGGTTTAGTCATCGCTAACTAATCAGTAAATAAATGTCTCAATAGCTCATATTGCTGAATATTTATTGTACAATGCGGATAGAATGGGCTTTCAAAGGGAAGCTCATTCTGTTTTTGAGCTATTTAAAGTGAACTTCTGTCATTCAGAGGCATTATGGGAAAACACGTTTCAGTTACACTCGGCACGATTGAGCCGCTTGCATTCTTTGATAATATCAACTCGGGAAAAACTGCCCTGATTTGTGAAGGTGGCGGTCAACGAGGAATTTTTACTGCGGGTGTACTGGATGAGTTTCTTATCTCTGATTTCAACCCTTTTGACCTGATGATAGGCACTTCAGCTGGGGCTCAAAATCTTTCTGCGTATATTTGTGGGCAAGCAGGTTATGCACGCCGTGTGATCACGCGTTATACGACTAATTCGGCATTTTTCAATCCACTGCGCTTTATCCGCGGCGGCCATCTGATTGATTTAGATTGGCTCGTCGACACCACAGCAAAAGAATTCCCATTACGTATACAAGCAGGGCTCGATTTATTAAATTCAGGCCGTGAATTCTATATGGGAGCAAGCCGCAGTGATGATTTTTCCGCTGCTTTTCTAAAGCCTGACGCAGACAACTGGCTCGATATTATTCGTGCATCCAGCGCTATTCCGGGCTTTTATCGTGAAGGTGTCGAATTTGATGGCACGCTTTACCAAGATGGTGGCATTAGTGCTGCTATCCCAGTTGAAGAGGCATACCGCCGCGGTGCAGAGACTATTGTGGTGATCCGTACCGTTCCTTCCCAAATGTATTTTACCCCTGAATGGGTGAAAAGAATGACTCGGTGGCTGGAAGGGGATAAAAATGGCCTACAACGTATGGCCGCGATGCTAAAAGTTCATCTGAAAAGCTACCGTAGAACACAAGAATTTATTGAAAACCCACCAAAAGATGTACAGGTCTTTGAGATTTATCCACCTGTTCCACTGAAAAGTAGTGCGCTGGGTAGTAAGGTATCTTCGCTTAACCAAGATTACCATACGGGGCGCCGGTGTGGTCGCTATTTTATTGCAGCACTGGGTGATGCCTTTGACCACAACACAAATCGCTTTAGCCATACTTTGGCACAGAAAATTGAGTCTAACCCATTAGATATTCAGCTTGAGCCACAAGTACCGAATGAGCTCATTCCTGAATTGGCGGCGGAGCCTGTTACCTCAATGCCTTTGGCCGCAATATCAGCAAATGAAAATCGTGATGGCTAAACGTCAATTTATTGATACTCATTGTCATTTTGATTTCCCACCTTTTAGTGATTCCTTCACTGAAAGTTTGCAGCTTGCTCAACAAAGTGGGGTGAGTGATATTATCATTCCTACAGTGAGTATGGATAATTTTGCACGAGTTTGGCAACTGGCACAGCAGTACCCGCAGTTGCATGCCGCTATGGGGTTTCATCCGTTATATTTGAGTCAGTTTCAAGAGCAACATATTGATATATTGACTGATTATCTAGCTAAAAAGAATAAAAAGTGTGTGGCGATAGGGGAGATTGGGCTTGACCTCTATATGCAAAACCCGCAATTTGAGCGCCAGCAAGTGGTGTTGTCCGCACAATTAAAGTTAGCGAAACAGTTTGATTTACCAGTTATTTTACATTCACGTAAAAGCCATGACCCATTAGCTGCGATGCTACGTCGTTTTGATGTCCCAGCTCGTGGCGTTGTGCATGGTTTTGCCGGCAGTCTATCTCAAGCCCAAGCCTTTGTTAAACTTGGCTATTATATTGGTGTTGGTGGCACAATTACTTATGACAGAGCGAATAAAACTCGCCATGTGATGTCGCAACTCCCTTTGACTTCATTATTATTCGAAACGGATGCCCCTGATATGCCAGTTTCAGGTTTTCAAGGCGAACCAAATCGTCCTGAACGTATTGAGTGGGTTTTTCGTTCATTATGTGAGCTTCGCCACGAATCCCCTGCAGAAATAGCCCAACAACTTTACAACAATAGTTTGTCGTTATTTAATCTCACCAAGTAAAACTGCATACAGAATCATAAATAATATTTATATAATTTCACTAATTGGCTATTAAAATCTATTCGGTTTTTATTGTGCTTAATTGGGACTTTAGTGCCTTTCCAGATTAAACTGAATGGATTTTGTGACTTTTGTCACATTATGTGAATTTTTGTTGTTTATTGCAGTATGTATTTGTGATGAGTATTGCGGGTTATTGGTGATGACTAGGTATAATCATCAAATTAAGAGTCAAGGTGACTTACACGTTTCCTTATATATCAACCTAAAATAAAGTGAACAGGGATCCTTCCATGCAGCTCATTATGAGTATTATCGGAATGGCGGTACTTATCGCGATAGCTATTCTATTTTCCAGCAATCGCCGAGCAATTAGACTACGCACAGTTGGCGGCGCATTTTTAATTCAATTAGCCATTGGTGCATTTGTTCTTTATGTTCCAGCGGGGCGTAGTGTGCTCCAAGGGATGTCTGACGCGGTTTCTAAAGTTATTGGATATGGTCAAGATGGGATGAGCTTCATCTTTGGCGGCCTTGTTTCCGATAAAATGTTTGAACTGTTTGGTGGCGGTGGCTTTATTTTCGCTTTCCGCGTTTTACCAATTATTGTTTTCTTCTCATCATTAATTGCTGTCCTTTATTATTTAGGGATCATGCAGTTAGTGATTAAAGTTCTTGGTGGTGGTCTGCAAAAAATATTGGGAACCTCAAGAACAGAATCGTTATCTGCAACAGCAAATATCTTTGTTGGGCAAACGGAAGCACCATTGGTTGTTCGCCCTTATATTGCAACAATGACGACATCAGAGCTGTTTGCCATTATGTGTGGTGGTTTAGCTTCTGTAGCAGGTTCAGTTTTAGCGGGCTACGCCCAAATGGGTGTACCAATGGAATACCTGATTGCTGCCTCCTTTATGGCCGCTCCAGGTGGTTTATTATTCGCCAAACTGATGGTTCCAGAAACAGAAGATGTAAAAGATAGGGTTGATGCGACAGATTTAGTCGCTGAAGATGAACGCCCTGCCAATATCATTGATGCGGCCGCTTCTGGGGCATCATCAGGGATGCAACTAGCGCTGAACGTGGGGGCAATGTTATTGGCCTTTATCGCTTTGATTGCATTGATCAATGGCATCTTAGGTGGTATTGGTGGCTGGTTTGATTATCCACAATTATCACTGGAATTATTATTAGGTTGGCTATTTGCCCCAATCGCATACTTGATTGGTGTGCCGTGGAGTGAAGCGACAATTGCCGGTTCTTTTATCGGCCAAAAAGTTGTTGTGAATGAGTTTGTCGCATTCATGAACTTCGGTGAATACATGAAAGCGGATGCTGAAGTGCTGGCGGCAGGTAAACAAGTGCTTTCCGACCATACTAAAGCGATTATTTCGTTTGCATTATGTGGTTTTGCTAACCTTTCATCCGTCGCTATCTTACTCGGTGGTTTAGGCGGAATGGCGCCAAATCGCCGTGGTGATGTCGCTCGTTTAGGTATGAAAGCGGTTATGGCTGGTACCCTGTCTAACTTAATGAGTGCAACCATTGCTGGCTTTTTCTTGACGTTAGGCGCAGCAGCCGTAATTTAATTTATATTTGCTATCAGCTAATCCAATTAAACGGAAGGGGATTAATCCTTCCGTTTTCATTTTGATTCGTTATATTTTTTTATGACTTTTTATATTAATCGTAAATTTTCAACTATTCTTAACTTAGTCAATTAATGATAAAGAAAATATTGAAAAAGCCATTTGAGAGAAGAATTGGTGGCGATAGATGGTATAATTTGATCTATATCACATTTTTTATTTTAATAATGTAACATTCAGTCGATTAATGTGATTTGTAGCACATAAAATGGCGTCATTCCATGGTCAAATAGGCATTAGTAAGCTGCTATGGAACTGCTAGTTCTCAGAGTCTAGGACTCTAGGGCATGATGCGGTGAGAAGGATCTCAGCTGCTCAGTTCGGAAAGAATCCGACTAGCATCTTTAAGGAACCAAGCCCGCTCGCCAACAAAGAACGTGTCGTTCTGAAGAATTAACAACGTTGGAGAGTTATATGACTGATTTAAAAGCGGCCGCACAACGCGCGCTGTCACTTATGGATTTAACCACTTTAAATGATGACGATACTGATGCGAAAGTCATCGCACTGTGTCATCAGGCGAAAAGCCCAGCAGGCAATACCGCTGCAATCTGTATTTACCCTCGTTTTATTCCCATTGCACGTAAAACATTACGTGAGCAAGGCACTCCAGATGTGCGTATTGCAACGGTTACGAATTTCCCACACGGTAACGATGATATTGATATCGCATTAGCTGAAACCAAAGCAGCAATTGCTTACGGTGCGGATGAAGTTGATGTTGTTTTCCCTTATCGTGCGCTGATTGCGGGTAATGAACAAATTGGTTTTGATTTAGTGAAAGCCTGTAAAGACGCTTGTGCGGCTGCGAATGTGTTGCTGAAAGTAATCATTGAGACAGGTGAGTTAAAAGATGCAGAATTAATCCGTAAGGCTTCTGAAATTTCAATTAAAGCGGGCGCTGATTTTATTAAAACCTCGACAGGTAAAGTACCTGTTAATGCAACATTAGAAAGTGCGGAAATCATGATGCAAGTCATCCGTGATATGGGCGTTGAAAAAACAGTCGGCTTTAAACCTGCTGGTGGTGTACGTACCGCAGAAGAAGCAGCAGAATACTTAGCGTTAGCGGGACGAATTTTAGGTGACAATTGGGCAGATAGCCGCCACTTCCGTTTTGGTGCTTCTAGCCTATTAGCAAATTTATTAAATACGCTAGGTTTTGACGTTAAAAAATCAAGCAGCAGTTATTAATTTTCGCAATATTGTTAGCCGATAAATTCGACTTTAAAGGAGAATATTGTGTTTCTGGCACAAGAAATTATCCGTAAAAAACGTGATGGTAAGCCATTAAGCGAAGAAGAAATTCGTTTCTTTATCAATGGTGTTCGCGATAACTCAGTTTCAGAAGGTCAAATTGCTGCATTGGCAATGACTATCTATTTTAATGATATGACCATGCCTGAGCGTGTTGCATTGACATTAGCAATGCGTGATTCAGGTACGGTTCTGAACTGGAAATCACTCAACCTCAATGGTCCATTAGTTGATAAACACTCAACGGGCGGCGTGGGGGATGTGACTTCACTGATGCTTGGTCCAATGGTTGCAGCTTGTGGCGGTTATGTACCGATGATCTCAGGCCGTGGTTTAGGCCACACTGGTGGAACACTAGACAAGCTTGAAGCGATCCCTAATTTCGATATCTTCCCGGATGACGTTCGTTTCCGTGACATTATCAAAGATGTCGGGGTGGCAATTATTGGGCAAACTAATTCATTAGCACCTGCCGATAAACGTTTCTATGCGACCCGTGATATTACAGCGACAGTGGATTCAATTCCGCTAATTACCGCTTCAATCTTAGGTAAAAAATTGGCTGAAGGCCTTGATGCTCTGGTGATGGACGTTAAAGTCGGCTCAGGCGCATTTATGCCAACTTATGAGAAGTCAGAAGAGTTGGCTGAGTCAATTGTGAAGGTCGCTAATGGGGCGGGTTGTAAAACTACGGCATTATTGACTGACATGAATGAAGTGCTAGCTTCCAGCGCAGGTAACGCAGTTGAAGTTCGTGAAGCGGTTCAATTCTTAACGGGTGAATACCGTAACCCACGTCTTTATGAAGTCACTATGGCGTTATGTGTAGAAATGCTGGTATCTGGTTCATTAGCAGCAAACCGCGAAGAAGCACGCCAAAAATTACAGGCAGTATTAGACAATGGTAAAGCGGCAGAAGTGTTTGGCCGTATGGTAGCAGCTCAAAAAGGGCCTGCTGATTTTGTTGAAAATTACAACAAATACCTGCCGACTGCGGTACTGAGCAAAGCCGTTTATGCACCAAAAGATGGCATTATCACGCAAATGGATACACGTGCGCTGGGAATGTCCGTAGTGACGTTAGGCGGTGGTCGCCGTAAAGCGACAGACCCAATTGATTATAGCGTTGGTTTGAGTGATATCGCTGCGTTAGGCGCCAAAGTGGATACCCAAACGCCACTGGCAATTATCCATGCAAATAGTGAAAAAGCGTGGGAAGAAGCGGCGAAAGAAGTGCGTGAAGCGATGGTGATTGGAGACAAATCTCCTGAAACAACACCAATGGTTTATCGCCAAATCAGCGAGTAATACAAATAGATTTTAGTGGTATATCGTTTTAAAAATACCGCAGGAGAAAAATATGAAACGCACATTTATTATGGTTTTGGATTCCTTTGGGATCGGTGCAGCACATGATGCACATAAATTTGGGGATGAAGGTTCCAATACATTGGGTCACATCGCAGATGCTTGCGCCCGTGGCGAAGCGGATATTGGTCGTAAAGGGCCTCTGCATTTACCTAATTTAACAAAATTAGGTTTAGGTAAAGCAGGAGAAGAATCAAGCGGTTCATTCCCTGCAGGTCTTGACCCTAATGCAGAAATTATTGGTGCGTATGGTTATGCGAGCGAAATTTCTTCAGGCAAAGATACGCCATCAGGCCACTGGGAAATCGCAGGTGTTCCTGTGCTATTCGATTGGGGCTATTTCTCTGATGAAGAAAACAGCTTCCCGCAAGAACTGCTGGATACTTTAGTCGAAAAAGCAAACTTGCCGGGTTATTTAGGTAACTGCCATTCATCCGGTACAGTTATCCTCGATCAACTGGGTGAAGAGCACATGAAAACAGGGAAACCTATTTTCTATACCTCTGCTGACTCAGTATTCCAAATTGCCTGTCACGAAGAAACTTACGGCTTAGATAAACTGTATGAGCTGTGTGAAATTGCGCGTGAAGAGTTAACCAAAGGTGGTTATAACATTGGCCGTGTTATCGCGCGTCCATTTGTTGGCGACAAAGCGGGTAACTTCACACGTACAGGTAACCGTCATGATTTAGCGGTAGAGCCACCAGCACCAACCGTATTGAAAAAATTAGTTGATGAAAAACAAGGTGAAGTTGTTTCTATCGGTAAAATTGCGGATATTTACGCTCATGTTGGTATCACCAAGAAAATTAAAGCCACTGGTATCGATGCGCTATTCGATGCAACGGTAGAAGAAATGAAACTGGCAGGTGACAACACTATCGTTTTCACTAACTTTGTGGACTTTGACTCTGCATATGGCCACCGCCGTGATGTGGCAGGTTATGCTGCGGCATTAGAATTATTTGACCGCCGTTTACCTGAACTAATGAAATTAGTTAAAGAAGACGACATCCTAATTTTAACGGCAGACCACGGTTGTGACCCAACCTGGCCAGGTACAGATCATACCCGTGAGCACATCCCAGTGTTGATTTATGGTCCAAAAGTGAAACCAGGTTCATTAGGTCACCGTGAAACTTTCGCTGATATTGGCCAGACAGTCGCGAAATACTTTGATCTGTCGCCGATGGATTACGGTAAACCAATGCTCTAACACCCATTACCCGTCATACTTTGGGCTGTAGCGGTGTTGGCTGCATAAAATCCCCCTAATCACATACTAATGTATGCTCATAGGGATGATTTTCTTTGCCGCCTAGCTACAACTCAAATTATTTAGGGTAATGGCGGGGAATAAAAGGTAATGGGCAAGGCTTTGTCGTCATACTTTGGGCTGTAGCGGTGTTGGCTGCATAAAACCACCCTAATCACATACTGATGTATGCTCATAGGGATGATTTTCTTTGTCGCCTAGCTACAACTCAAATTATTTAGGGTAATAGGTAAGTATGAAAGGTAGTGAGCGAGCTATTGAAGGGTAATAAGCTAGCTGTAGTTCGTTGGCTGCGATTCAAATTGCTTAGGCCAGTAAGATACAGATTATTAATAATAAGGTGGGAAGCCACCTTATTCATTTGAAAATATTTAATAGTTTAAAGGGAAATAATCATGGCAACTCCACATATTAATGCAGAAATGGGTGATTTCGCTGATGTCGTTCTGATGCCAGGCGACCCATTACGTGCAAAATACATCGCTGAAACTTTCCTTCAGGATGTTCGTCAAGTCAATAATGTGCGTGGCATGTTAGGTTTTACAGGGACTTATAAAGGCCGTAAAATTTCTGTAATGGGCCACGGTATGGGGATCCCTTCATGCTCCATTTACGCGAAAGAACTGATCACTGATTTTGGTGTGAAAGTGATTATTCGTGTTGGTTCATGTGGCGCAGTAATGGATGACGTAAAATTGCGTGATGTTGTAATTGGTATGGGGGCTTGTACTGATTCTCGTGTTAACCGTCAACGTTTCAAAGAAAATGATTTCGCAGCGATCGCAGACTATGACTTAGTCCATAATGCGGTTGAAGCGGCAAAAGCAAGAAACGTGAATGTACGTGTGGGTAACCTGTTCTCAGCAGACCTATTCTACTCACCAGATCCTGATATGTTCAAAGTGATGGAAAAATACGGCATTCTGGGTGTTGAGATGGAAGCTGCGGGTATCTATGGTGTTGCTGCTGAGTTTGGCGCACGTGCGTTAACGATTTGTACCGTTTCTGACCATATCAAAACTGGCGAACAAACAACGTCAGAAGAACGTCAAACCACGTTCAATGAAATGATTGAGATTGCATTGGATTCAGTGTTGTTAGGCGACAAATAGTTCTTAGACGTTTTCATGATGCGCTAAATGCCACCTATTGTGTGGCATTTTTAATGGCTATTTTTTTATCCGACTCATCATGACGGCATCGACATATTGCCCATCACGAAATGCATAATCTCTCATGCGGCCTTCTAGTTCAAATCCAAACTTTTCATATAGTCCAACACCATTGCCATTTGCTGCAAACACTTCCAATTCAATGCGATGGACATTGAGCCAATTATCACAGTAATCCACCATCACTTGCATCAGTTTGGAGCCAATACCTTTGCCTTGGTGAGCTTCGCTAACGGTAATTCCGAAAGTAGCGACATGGCGACGGCGCACTTGGATTGGTTGATGAATAACCAGTAAGCCAACAATCTCTTGGCTAAGCTCTGCGACAAATTGCGTTACCAGCGGATCATTTGCACTTAGGCGAGCTTCCCATGTGCTTTCTGCTGGGTATGGCAGCTGTAACGTATTGGCATACGCCGAATAGGCAGCGTGCATTTGGGTAACTGCCGGGACATCGTTTAATGTTGCTCTGCGGATGGTTACGTTATTCATATAGAGTCTCTTTATCGTTATTTATTATAAGAATATTAATCACATTAAAAATATACTATGTCAATGAGATATAAGCGTTATCCTATAAAAATCATGAAATAAAGTGAGTGTTTTGCAATCGCTATTTGATATAAAAAACTAATGAGATTCTATACGCTATTTTATGATTTTTTACTTCGAAATAAAATAGAAACTAGAGCGAGGTTTATATGCCGGGTGTAGGTAAAAAAAATTTTGATGAACAGAAATATTCATCTATGTCATTGAATGACATGGCAATAGCAATAACCAAAAATCCAAAGGTTTTCGAAGGGAAAAGCTATATCATCATCGACAAAATAAAAACAACCAAAAACAAAGGCGAGGATGGCTGGGCAGAAATAAATAAATCATGGGGTATTGTTACGAGCGGGAAAGCGAAAGAAAAAATTGATAAGTATTTTAAGAAAGGATTGAAAGTTGATAGAGATCCTTCAATAAATAAAAATGTAAAGATAAATATTAGTGATAAAGAGACAACTCTCCAACCTATAGATGTTAAAGATAAGGAAATATCTAGCGCTAAAAATGAATATGAAAGTAGTAAATCTAATGGGAAAATAGGAAAAAAGCTTAAAAATGTTGTAAAGAAAGTGGTGAAAAATATTGAAAGTGAAATGGAGTTAAAAAAAAGTAAGAGGGATGAAGAGAGTGAAAAAATAAATAAGGTTGAATGTGACAGTTTTGATGATTTAATTAATGATTTTAAAACAGGAGAGGCTTTATCTAAGAATGAATTGAGTCATATAAAATTTTTGATGAGTTACATTAGAACAAAAGAACCGATTGAGAATGAAGATAATATAAGAAAGGAACTTGAGGATGTTTTTGTGAAAATTACTAATTCCTCGATGAATATTGATGATAAGTATAAAGTTCTTCACTTGTATCGAGAACAGCGCTTCCTATCTATATATAACTCATCCTGTCGAGTTGCAAGCTACGCGATAGAGTCTTTACTTGAAAAAAAAGCGTTCCAGAAAGAAATAATCACAAAAATTAAAAAATATCTTATTAATTATTCAAATGAGTATTTAGTTAAACTTAAGCTAAACGAATATAAGTATAATGACTACATTAAAAATATAAAGAAATTTTCTGATTTTGATATTTTCAAAGGAGTTGAAAGTATTGATAAAATAATTTTTCTCAAGGGTATTCTCTCTGAAAATAAGTTTACCAGTGAGGGTAGGCGATTTTTAACAAAATTGAGTGATAATTTAAAGGATGAAAAGATTATTGACTTTATAAAAGAGAAAATGAATTTAGATGTTGAATTTTTGAAATCTGAATATGATAGTAAATGTTTCGAAGAAAAAAATAAAATTATAGATGCTGCTATTGCTAGAATTAAATCAATGCTAATAATAAAATCAATATCTAAAAATATTGTAGACTCTGTGGTTGAAATTATTAATGGAAAAAGAATTAACGCAAATATAGAAACATTTCTTTCTAAAATTGATTTGATTGTAAATATTCTTAAGTATAAAAGAATTAAGGCAAATAAAATTGCTAGTGATATTGAACACTATCTGGATATTTCAATGGATAAACTAAAACTAGAGGTTGAAATAGCGAAATCTAAAGAAATATCATTCAAAGAACGCATGTTTTCATTATTTAATAACTTAAATAATCGAATGTTAAATTTTATCTATAACGTAAGGCATTCATTTAAATAATGGTACGGTTGATGTGGCTATGGAAACCAACAGCTTGATGAATAAAGCTGTTGGTTTTTCTGATATCAAGGCGTCATCATAAATACTTTTGAATTTCGCCCTAAATATTGACGAGCTAAACGATTTATATCCTCAACTGTGAGTTGGCGAATAATATCTTGTTCTTGGTTTAAACGCTGGTATTGCCCATCATCACTGGCAATCTGCGCTAGAGCCTCAGTCCAGTAGCTCGAGCTATCAGTGACTTGTGAATTTTCAGTGAGCCAAATATTTTTCGCTTCGGTTAGCTCTTTTTCACTTACACCCGTTTGGCGAATTTGACCTATCGTTTTTTGGGCGATTTGCGTCATTTCTTCAGCACGCTCAGGTGAGGTGGTGAAATTTAAGCGAGCGAGGTAATAAGGTTGCGGTTTTTTCGCTAACATCTGTGAGAAACCTAATGCATAAATCCCGCTGGCTTTTTCCCGTAATTCGCCACGCAAACGCTGGCTCACAATGGTATCAATTAATTGAATCGCTAAGCTGTCTTGTTGGTTCCACACAGCGGGTGACGCGAACTGAATACTCACCATGCTTTTATCACTGCTGCTGATAGGATAGGTTTTATTAAAGCTGGCCATTTTTGGCATGATCCCTTGGTCGCGAGATACCAGCTTTTGGTTACTTTGTGGTAATGATGCAACCCATTGCTCTAACAGCGGTTTTAGCTCACGGCTATTCATTGCTCCAGTGATCACCAGTGTCATATCTGCCGTAGAGGTGAGTAATTGTCGGTTGGCTTGTTGCAATTGCTGTGCGGTAAACTGTTGCCAGCTGCCCTGAGGGTTAATCACTAAAAATTCACCGTGGGTATAGCTTTCCCGATTAATATTATCAAGGAAAGTGCGTTCTACGGGGGTTTTGGATAAGTTTAAAGTAAAAGATTGTTTTTGTTGCTCTAATTTTTCACCACTAAATTGCGGAGCGGTGAGTTTTAAATTGAGTAACTGTAGCGCCGTTTCGAGGTTATCGACAGGGGTTTTTCCGCGAAAACCATGTGTGAGCAATTCACTGTATGGGCGAACGCTAATTTGGTTTTGTTTTGCCAGTAAAGCAAGATCTCTCGCGCTATAATTTCCATAACCGCTGCTTTCAGGAAGTTTCAACGCCCAATCCGTTAAACCTGTCGTTTGCTGTGTTTCTAACGAACGGCCACCCGGTAATTGTAAGTTAAATTGAATATCATCTTTCAGGTTTTTATCTGTTTTAACAATTACCTGAATACCATTGCTTAATGTCCAATGCTCTGTTTTTTCAACGGGCAGCTTAGATTGCTCAACAATACTGCCTTTTATGGATCGGGGTAATTGCAATTGAATGGCTTTGGAGCGTAGCGTAAATGGCCCTGGCGTGCTTTGGCGTATTTTAAGCCATTGCTGATTAAATGCCGATTTATCAATAGTAGAGGCATCAGTATCAGGACCAATTAATGCTAAACGCGGGGAAGCAGTTTGTAGGAATTTAGCGACGTGTTGTTGTAAATCCTGCGGTTTGACAGACTTTATTAACTGGTAGCTATTATCTAACTGCTGGCGCTTATTCCACATTGGCATGTCGTATTCAAGCGCCGTCGTCAGTTGCCCTGCTAAATATTCATTACTATAACGTTGCTCTGAAGCGGCTTGCAGGCTGAATTTTTTCAACATCGCTTGCTTTGCAGAATCAAGTTCTTCTTGGGTAACCGGCTCAGTAGCAAGGCGTTGTAATTCTGTAAATAAAATCTCAGTTGCACCTTGGTAATCATTACCTTTCGGGTGGATGATCATCAACTGTTGTAAGCGCTGGTTATCTAACATTGCCCCTTGTTCATTGATGCTAATCGACGGCAAAATGCCGTTATCCACCATAACGGAGAAACGTTGGTTTAAAATGGCCAACCAGAGGTTATCCAGTAAATCTTCCGACTGCCCTAAACGGGTATTTAGCGGTGCGCTAACATCCTTTTGTAAGGCAAATTGCACATAACGCGCCCCTTGCTCTTTATCAAATACACCTTGCACTAACATATTGGTTGAATGGGCAAATTGTTTCCATTGCGGGTTATCTTCTGCCACTTTTTTGGGTTTAGGGAGCGCAAATAAATTATCAACCTGATTGCGTACTGATGAACTATTGAAATCACCAATAATTAATAGTGACATTCGCTGAGGCTGATACCATGTTTGATAATAGTCTTTCGCTTGCTCAATCGGAGCATTGCGTACCACATCTAATGAGCCAATTGGGTTGCGATCGACGTAACGGCTACCGTGGTAGCGTAATTTTTCTAAGCTGTCATTGATGCGATAGCCCATCCCTTGGCGTAAGCGCCACTCTTCGACAATCACAGGGCGCTCTTTTTCGAAGGCTTCTTGGTCAAAGGTCATATTTGATGCCCAATCGGCCATCACTTGTAAGCCTGTGGCGACTTGTGCTGTCGTGGCTTCGGGGAGTGATAATTTATATAGCGTGGAATTTAAACTCGTAATGGCATTCACATGGCTACCGAGTTTAAGCCCTTGGTGTTCCAGCTGTTTGAACCCCGTGGTTCCCGGAAAATGTTTGGTGCCTTTAAACGCCATATGTTCAGTAAAGTGTGCGAGGCCAAGCTGCTGTTCATTTTCTTGTAATGAGCCGCTACTGACCAATAAACGCAGTTCAACTCCGGGTTGATTACGTTGCAGAAGGTAAACTTGTAGCCCATTGTCGAGTTGATAGTGTTGAAGGTCACCGCGCACAGGTAACAGTGAGGTTGAATTTTGGCTCACCGATGTACTGCCTGCGCAGCCACCGAGCAGAATGCTTATTAATGTGGCGAAGGTAATTTTATGAAGCATATTCAGGCGTTCCTGTATTTAAGGATTTTTCACTCGCAGGTTCAACGAGCAATATTTGTTGTTCCGCAAATTGAGCAACGAAGCTTTGATGGCTAACCAAAACAATGGCGCTGTCATGTAACTCAGCTTTCAATAGAGCGAGGAGTTCTAATGCGCTGTTTTCATCAAGGGCGGAGGTGGTTTCATCCAATAAAAGCAGTTTTGGTCGGTTGAGCAATAAACGCGCAAACATAATGCGCTGCTGTTCTCCACCAGATAGGCGGTTGTTCCAATCAGTTTCGAGTGCGAGTTGGTGATGCAGCTTTTCTAACCCGACTAACATCAATGCATATTGAAAATCTTGCTGACTAAATTGGGATGTTGCTTTGGGATAAGCCAATAAGCTATCAAGCCGACTAATTGGTAAATAGAGGCGTTGTGGGATCCACATAACTTTTTCTGTTCGGCTGATAGTGCCGTTGAAGAAAGGCCAATGCCCACTTAGCGTGCGTAATAAGGTGGACTTACCAACACCAGAACGGCCACGAATCAAGGTTAATTCGCCTTGTTTGGCGGTTATATTCACGGAATTAATTAAGCAGCGGTTGTCTGCGGTAGAAACGGATAATTTAGCGATCAGAGGTGGCGATTTTTCGTCGATAGTAACCACCGCTTTGTTATCGTTTTCCAATAAAACCACAAAGTTGTATAAACGGGAGACTGTGGCTTGCCATGCGGCGATTTCTTTATAGGCAAAAATAAACCAGCCGAGTGAAGTGGCAACACTGGTAAAGGCTTGGCGCAATTGCATTAAGCCACCCAACATGATTTCACCCGCAAGGAATTTAGGTAATGCGAGTAATACAGGCGCTAAGGCGGTAACTTGTTGGTAACCCACTGTGTAGAAAGAGAGGTTCCGCTCACAACGGATCAAGCGGTTCCAGTTGCTAATAATTTCACCAAAGCGCCCCATCAGTTCTTTTCTATCTTGAGTTTCACCACGCTGCCCTGCGATGGCATCACCGTGTTGGCGGCAATTAATTAATGAGCTACGGTAATCCGCTTCGCGGCGTTGTTTATCCATATGCAAACGGCGAAGTGGGAAACCAATCCATTGGGTAAGTGCAATACCAATGAGGGTATAAATAATACAAGCCCAGAACATATACCCAGGAATGGTCCAGTCGCTATCGGCAAAGTTAAACGACAGGCTACCGGAAAGTGTCCAAAGGATGGTCGCAAATGAAATCAGAGTTAACATTGAGTGGAGGAATGTCACCACTAAATTTAATGTCGATTCAATCAGTAAACGAATATCTTCGGCAATACGTTGGTCTGGGTTATCTGGCTCTTGTGATGTCAGCCTTAATAGGTAATGTTTGCTATTTGGGGATAACCAACGGCTAAGTACTTGCTCCGTCATGCCTTTGCGCCAGCGGATAATCAGCATTTGTTTTAGGTAATTACCCATAACAACGACAAAAATTAGCCCGCTGACTAAAATCACAAAGTATTGCAATAAGCCATACAGCGCTTGGCCGTCGAGTTTTTGTAGGGCGTTATAAAAATCCCCATTCCACATGTTCATTTTGACGTTGAACCAAACTGAGGACAACGTGAGCCCGAGTGAGGCAAACAGCAGTATCCAGCACAAAAGGGCAGCACGCTGCCCCCAAAAAGGTTTTACTAAATAGAAAAATTGTTTCAGTGTCTTCATGACGTTTTGTTCATTTGTTGTTTTATTTTAATGGCTTATATTTTTTAAATTGCTCACATTGCTGGTGGATTACAGGTCGTAATTGACTTGTAACCAGAACTGACGGCCCGGGTCGTAGGACTTCAATACTCGGTCTTCAAAGACAAAGCGGTCAGCAACATTTTTATTGTTAAGGATATTGTTCACTTCGACTGAGAAGCCAAAACCGTGAGCGAATTCAGGTTTCCAGCCTAGGCGAGTATCCCACGTATATTTACTGGAGAAATGCTGCTTGGTGTACTTACGAACTTGTCCATATTCAGGGTCGACTGCGTAGGCGTTATCGTAGCGAACTGCTTGGTCTCGAGCTCCCCACCATTGTAGGCGGTTGTACCAAGTTAGGTCATAATCATCCCAAACACTGGTCAGTTCTAAGTTAAATTTGAACGGAGAGTTAAAGCTGGTTGAAGGCAATTTTGATGCATCAATAATTTTGCCGTCATACCAAACTTTGTTTAGATTGACTTTATTGGCTGGGTCAAATGAGTTATAACCTGAATCTTTCGGGGTATTACTTTCACTTTGCTGCCATGTAAGTGATGCTGTCATTACATGGGAAGCATCTGCCCACTCCCAAGGTTGGCTGTTATTAACTGAAAGGGTTACGGTGTCGTGTGAGCTACGGCCGCCATTGTCGTACATCCGAATGCTACGTTTATCGGCATCACGAGTGTCATATTTGGTACGAGTTCTGACTTCGTCATACCCTTCACGGTGTACGTATTGTAGACGCCATGTGGTTGAAAGGATTTCTTGTTGCAGAGCAACAGTAAGCTCATCATTATATGGCGTTTTTAGTGAATCGATCCCTTCGTAATCTTTTTGATTATCCCAATTGTTATTCTCTAATATTAGGGAGCAAGGATCCCATTCACTACCATTACAATTTTGCATTCCGCCATTTTGCGCACCGTACAGTGCATAAGTCAGCATGGAGCGGCCATAGTAGCGGTTCGCACCTGCTATAATTTGCGTTTTACCATTACCGAATACATCATAGTTACCGGATAAACGTGGTGCGATATTAGTGCGGTTTACAAAATCATCACGATCAAGACGAATACCTGGTCGTAGCGTTAAATTGCCATACTGGATGTTATCATCCAAGAAAATTGCATAGTTAGTGTAGTCTGCGGAATATGACCCTTTTTTAAATCGGTTAATATTTGTCAGACTACCATTATAATCATCTTTGATTAGATTACCTGAATAGGTGTAGCGGAGATAATCATGATCACGGACATACGTCCCTTTGGTATAGTTTATTTCGGCCCCTAACGTTGGTTGATGAGTTATCCCTAAGCTATCTTCGAGAGAATTAAATCTCATCACTGTTTTTAGACCATGACTTTTCTGTTTCGATTCTAAATCACCAAGGCCACCACTATTACGTTCTGTCATGCCGAGGTAATTCCAATCCTCATCAAACTCAATCGCTCTAACGGTTAGTGAGTATTTTTGGTCGTTGCTACGGTTATCTTTTAAGTCTTGAGTATTAGCAGTGATTTCAAATTGGCCTAAATCCAGCTGATGTTTAAATACAGCGGTAAAACCTAATCCATCATGGGTTGAATCATAACCCGAGTTGCTGACGGACGAAGAAAATAAGCGGCTATCGTAAGAGGCGTAGTTAGCAGATAAATCTAATGAACTTTTATCCGATAAATCCAGTGAATATTTTAAAAAGTAATTATCTGAGGTACGGCGCTGATTTTTTTTACCTGAATCAGAAAAAATAGGTTCGATTTGGTTGTTTTCCAGTACAAATGCTTCGCCACCCGTCACTGTCATCGGGATAGTCGAGCTACGACGTGAGGCCGAGAATACGAGCCCTGAATTTTCACTCACCCCTAATTCAAACCAGCCACCAAAGTCATTTTTATCGTAGCGGTTTTGAAAGCGAGCAGGGTTGGCGGTATCATTTTTTGTGGTATCAATACCTTGTGTGGAGTCATGGAACAAGTTGTTCCAACCGGAGCGAGTTAAGCGGTAATAGGCATGGGCGCTATTTTCCCCTTGCCAGCGACGGCTATTGACTTCAACGGTTCCCCCTGTAAACCCACCAAATTCGACAGGAATGTTATTGTCATACACTGTCATGCTGTCGATCAGACGGCTATCGATGTAGATCCCTTGGTCGCTACTGCTCAGACGGGTCGCTGTTTCACCGAGACCACTGTCTGCGGGGTCAAAATCATTATTAAAACTAACACCATCAAGGCGATAAGCATTTTGATAGCTGCTTGAGCCGTGGATTGAGATGCGGGAAGGCTTAATTTCCCCTTGGTTCATCGAGTTACTGTCATTGTTAGCAAATTGGACAGCAGGGTTAGTTTTCATTAAATCGGTGATATTGCCATCACCGGTATTTTTCTGGCTAATCTCTTCAGACGTCACATATTGCGGTGCTGACATAACATCTGTTGCGGGGTGATTCTGAACAACGCCAGAGACTTGAGTTTCCGGTAATACCAATGTGCCTTGGCTTAAATTTTGCTGACGAATAACGAAAACACCATTTTCATTGACTAACTCTAAGCCGCTACCGATGAGTATTTTTTGTAATGCGGTTTGTGCGGAGTAGTTACCAGACAAGGCAGGTGCGCGTAAGCCATTTAACTGACCTTTATCATAAATCAATTGAATTTGACCTTGGCGGCTAATTTCAGCCACTGAGGCAGCCAGTGATTGTTCTGGTAATGAAAAATTCATTTCTTGCGCGAAGGCAGTTTGACAAACAATGGCGCTACTCACTGCAATAGCAAGGGCGAGCGGCCTTAATCGGCTTTGAGTAAACTGAATAGACATGGTTATCCCTTATTCTTAAGCTGCACAAAAAGCGTGCGAAAATAGGTCAGCAAAATGATGACTAGTTAAGAAGAGGGTGAAATGAGAATTATCCTCACCTGCAAATGAAAATATTTTTTATTTATTTTTTTTATTTTGAATAATCAATACGTTATTTTTATCTCGATAGACGACTTGTACCGGAAGTAATGAAGGAAGGGCTTGAAAAAACTGTTCTGGCTGATGGGTATTGATGCGACCTGAGATTTTACTCTTCGCTAATTGAGCGGGAGAAAGCTCAATATTTATCGATGAATAGTTTTTAAGTTCGTCGAGGACTTCTGAAAGTGGTTTATCAACAAAAACAAATTCACCAAAACGCCAACGAGCCACATCTAGCGGGTTGATGTGTTGGCGAGCGATTGGGCTGTTCGGCGATTGACTGACTGCACTGTCACCAGCAAGTAGGAAAACGGGTTGTTTGCTTGCGGCATCTTCAAAGCTGACAATGCCTTGGCTGACATTCACAGCAACTTGCTGAGCCACTTTGTTAACTTCAAATTCGGTTCCTACCACTTGAATACGCCGGTTATCAGCTTGAACAATAAAAGGCCGATAAGGGTTGGATTTGACTTTAAAGTAAACATTTCCCTGTTCTAGGTACAGATTACGCACTGGAGTTTCATAGGCGACATGAATACGGGTATTGCGGTTAAGAAACAGCTGAGAACCATCGGGTAATGTGACTTCTTTAGGCGTATCCGTTGCTACTAAGGTCATATTATTGAGTAACATCGCAGGCAAGTGGCTGTAAGGCAAAAACAAAATAGCTGCAATAAAAAATGCCGCTAAAGTGTTGCCCAAAGGGCGCCATAAGCGAAAAAAAGGGCGTTTTTCCTTCGGAAGTATTGTGCTAGCAGGGCGCGGCATATCATCAAAATCGCGCCATAGCTCAGCAATGGCATCATACGCTTTTGCATGTTCAGGTGATGCTGCAACCCATTGTTTGAATTGCTCAGTTTCAAGAGCACTAATGCGTTGGCTATGCATGCGGGTAAACCACAGCGCGGCTTCTTCATCAATGCGGCTTTCATCATCTGATGTTTGCAAAGAGTCGTGTGTCATTACGAATTATTGCCCTGATTATCAAGGTGTTTTTTACAGTGAACAAGTGCTGCTGCAATATGTTTTTCCACCATACTGATTGAAATTTCCATTCGCTCAGCAATCTCGCTTTGAGATAAGCCATCAAAACGATACAGCAAAAATGCTTCTCGTCGACGGGGGGGTAACGTTTCAAGTGCTTCGCTCAGCCGTTGGATCCGTTGCTGATGTTCCAAGATTTCACTGGGATCAGCTTGGCTCTGTTCAAAATGTGGCTCATGAGTAATGTCATCAATGGATGTCTCTGATTTAGTTTGGCGTTGGTTACGTCGCCAATGGTCAATCAAAACATGATTCGCAATTTTAAACAGATAAGCGCGGCTCTCTTTTACAGGCGTTTGTTCTTTACGGTTTAGCCATAGTGTAAACACATCCTGTGATAAATCATCAGCATCGTTGCTGTTATCTAGCCGACTGCGGAAAAAGCGCACAAGTTGGCTATATGTTGACTGATACGCACCGCTAATTTTACGGGCAAGAGATTTATCAATAGTCATTTTACTGGTGTTAATGTCATAAAAGAGCACAGTTGTGCTGATTAATAATCTGCTCAGATTACTTTATTATTTAAATCAATAATTTATTTTAATAATTGTGTTTTTACTAATAATAATGAATATCATTTTTGTTTGTATTATGCCTATAATCTGCAAAAAATAAAGTCGTGAGGCAGAATATGAGCAGTATGACGGGTCAGTTAGAGCGCCCGATTTTCCGTCCACTAGGCGGTTTGGTTTTAAGTTGTCTTTTCCATGGAACACTGGCAATCATTTTTATTGGATGGTTTACCTCTTCAATTCCTAAGACCGGGGTATTACCACCAGCAATCTCGTTGCAGCTGGGTGTTTATCAGCTTGAACAGCAGGCTGAGCCTGAAATCAATCATGCCCCTAAACAACAAATGACGACACGTGAGGAATCATTACCTGAAGTCATTGAAAAGGTGGATAAATTACCTGAAACTGCGATTGTAGATAATGGCACATTGACGAAAGTCAGTGAGAAAAAACGACCACCGAAAAAGAAAATTCCACAAGAGAAAAAAGTCATCGACGAAGCACCTGTTACCACCCAGGAGTCGACGGTCACTTCCGCCCCTGCATCAGGGAGCGAATCCAGTAGCAGTGCGAATTTTTCCAGTAATGCGTCTGCGGCAGTGAGTGGGCACCAAGGTTGGCAAAGTGAGGTTCATCAGCGGATAGCTAAAACCAAACGCTATCCGCGTGCTGCACTGCGTTACCGCTCAACAGGGGTTTCTCATATAAAAGTAGTTTTGGATAGTCGGGGTCAAGTGATTGCCGCCAGTTTATTGAATTCATCCGGTACGAAAATATTGGATAAAGAAGCGTTGGCGACAATTTCACGTGCTGCGCCTTTTCCTACCCCGCCAGAAACATTGCTAGTCGATGGTCGGGTCGAGTTTATTGCGCCAATCGTGTTCGACACAACTTCTATTTAAATTTAACTCAATAGCCCTTTTTAGGGCTATTTATCAGATGAATTTGGCTTATTTTTTGAGGCAGGCCGTTTAGGGCGATAAGGTCGAGGTTCTTTCTTTCGTTTCAAACGTGCTGGTTTAGTAGCTGGCGTTCCTTTGTTCTCTTGCTTGCCATCTTCATTACTGTTGTCATCTCCATTATCATCTTGATTTTCCTCTGTATTAATGACTAACGGAGGGGCTTGTTTGTGACCTTTCTTTTTCTTTAAACGCAGTAATGTATTTGCTAAAACGAAACCAATACACAAGGAGAGTAGAATAAAAATTCGTAATACATTGGTACTGTTATCTGCTTGTTGAATTTCGGCTGAAAGGAGCTCTGTATCAATCGTCAAGCGTAAATAGCCTTTTGGCTCTTTTGTTCCTTGAATGGGAACAACAAGCTGGTATTGAAAGTTTTGTAGTGATGAGCTGTCATCTATCGCGAGACGTTCTTTTACCGTGGTAGGTTCACCAACTTGAGTGACCAATGTGCCGCTAGCGGTATAGATACTGGCATCTAAAATATACCTATCTTTCACCACGTTATTTAAATTGGCATTAATGCGCTCTAAGTTAAAATCTTTACTGCCTGGAACAATATAATCAGATAAGCTGAAGGCGACTTGTTCAGCAAGAACATAGGTCAATTGTTTAAATTGCTCAATTCTGCCTTGGTTTTGGCTATTTCCTAAATAAGAAATACCATGCATCAGTAAGGTTACCAGCGCAATGCAGATAACGATAATCACTGTTTTGTGGAGCCTAAAGGTAAGTTTCATTGCTTTATTGGTGTTCTCGACTTATTTTGAGTATAAAAATGTCGTTATACTTCAGGTAGTATGGGATTATCTTCAGTTTTAGCAGTAAACACATAAGGTCACCAAGCCTTAAAATTGAGTATAGTGGCTTCGTTCGGCTGCTCGCAACTTATCATTATAAAAAAGTTTTTTCGATTACAGGAGCTAATTTTCATGTCAACGAGTTTGACCTATTGTTATCTACCCGACGAAATCCAAAAATGGCCGGGGTTGCCATTGTCGTTAAGTGGTGAAGAAGTGATGCCATTGGATTATCGTGCAGGTGACAGTGGGTGGTTACTATATGGCCGTGGCTTAGATAAAGCGCGGATCAGTAATTTCCAACAGCGATTAGGGATCGCTATCGTAATTGTCTCCTCGTGGCGTATTGATGACTACCAAGTGGTCAGAATTGCCGGGAGTATTACACCTCGAATTAAAAAACTCGCTGACGAATGTTTATTAGATGTGGTGCCATTAGGGCAAATACCACGTTTGCGTTCACCGGGCCTATTACTGATGGATATGGACTCGACAGCCATTCAGATTGAATGTATCGATGAAATTGCTCGCTTAGCAGGGGTGGGAGAGCAGGTTGCAGAAGTGACCGAGCGAGCCATGTTAGGGGAACTCGATTTTACCGAAAGTTTACGAGCAAGAGTTAGCTTACTTGAAGGCGCTGATGCCGCTATTCTTGATCAAGTGATGGAAACATTGCCTTTAATGCCAGGCTTAACGAATCTCGTACGTAAGTTACAAGCAATGAATTGGCACATTGCGATAGCCTCCGGCGGTTTTACTTTCTTTGCGGATAATTTACGTCAACGGCTAAAATTGGTGGCTGCAGTTGCTAACCAGCTAGAAGTGAAAAACGGTAAGTTAACAGGCAAAGTCAAAGGCCCAATTGTAGATGCTAAATATAAAGCGCAAACCTTGATCAAACTGGCGGAAAAACTGGAAATTCCCATTGAGCAAACTGTTGCCATCGGTGACGGGGCAAATGACCTGAAAATGATCCGTAAAGCAGGGCTGGGTATTGCGTATCATGCGAAACCAAAGGTGTATGCAAGGGCGAAGGTTGCGATTCGTCATGCAGATCTGATGGGGGTGATGTGTGTGTTGAGTGGGGGCCTCAAACACGAAGAACGCTAATATTCGTCATGGATTGCGCTGTAGCTGTGTTGGCCGCGCTCGCTAACCCTAGTCACATACTGGTGTATGCTCCTAGGGCTTAGCTTTACTTGCCGCCTTGCTACAACACCATCCATTTTGAATATTAAGCCAAATTAGTATTCAAAATTTTAAGATCATTTTGAGTGCTGTGGTTCGTCGGTTGTAATACAGAATAATTTTAAGAGGAGTTTGCTGTGGCAAAAGGGGTTAAAAGGGCGTTTGTCTGTAATGATTGCGGGGCGGATTATCCGCGTTGGCAAGGGCAGTGTAGTGCTTGTCATGCATGGAATACTATTACAGAAGTGCGTCTGGCCTCTGCAAGCTCTTCATCGCGTAATGACCGCTTAACGGGGTATGCAGGGAATGCGGCTGGGGTAAGTAAAGTTCAGAAACTGTCTGAAATTAGCCTTGAGGAACTCCCCCGTTTTACTACAGGGTTTAAAGAGTTTGACCGCGTACTTGGCGGGGGAGTCGTACCGGGCAGTGCTATCCTAATTGGAGGTAACCCGGGAGCGGGTAAGAGTACCTTATTGCTGCAAACCATGTGTTTGTTGTCCCGTGAAATGAAAACCTTATATGTGACAGGGGAAGAGTCACTTCAACAAGTTGCGATGCGAGCGCACCGTTTAGGGCTACCGACTGACTCACTCAATATGCTGTCAGAAACCAGTATTGAGCAAATTTGTTTAACAGCGGAGCAAGAACAGCCCAAACTGATGGTGATTGACTCCATCCAAGTGATGCATATGGCAGATATTCAATCCTCTCCGGGCAGTGTGGCTCAAGTCAGGGAAACCGCGGCTTATCTTACCCGTTTTGCGAAAACCCGTGGCGTTGCCATTATTATGGTTGGTCACGTCACTAAAGATGGCTCATTAGCTGGACCTAAAGTCCTCGAACACTGCATTGACTGTTCTATCATGCTAGATGGTGATGCGGATAATCGCTTTCGTACCTTACGTAGCCATAAAAACCGCTTTGGGGCAGTCAATGAGTTAGGCGTGTTTGCCATGACAGAACAAGGGCTTAAAGAAGTCAGTAATCCTTCTGCAATTTTTCTAAGTCGTGGTGATGAAATTACCTCGGGTAGCTCCGTGATGGTAGTATGGGAAGGGACAAGACCGCTGCTGGTGGAGATCCAAGCGCTAGTAGACCATTCGATGATGTCTAACCCACGGCGTGTTGCGGTCGGGCTTGAACAAAACCGTTTGGCCATTTTATTGGCAGTATTACACCGTCATGGTGGCTTGCAAATGTCAGACCAAGACGTTTTTGTCAACGTCGTGGGTGGGGTAAAAGTGACTGAAACCAGTGCGGATTTAGCACTGTTACTTTCTTTGGTTTCGAGTTTTCGCGACCGCCCATTACCTAGAGATCTGGTGGTCTTTGGTGAAGTGGGGCTTGCAGGGGAAATTCGCCCAGTTCCAAGTGGTCAGGAACGTATCTCTGAAGCAGCAAAACATGGTTTTAAGCGTGCTATTGTGCCCCATGCGAATATGCCAAAGAAATCACCGCCAGATATGAAAGTGTATGGCGTGAAAAAGTTAGCGGACGCATTAAGTATTTTGGATGAACTATAAGCTTTTAATCTAGGGTAAAAGGAAAATACATGGCTGAATTTGACTATCTTAAAAACGCAATCAAACGAGCGGGTTACACGCTCCAGCAAGTTGCGGATGCGACAGATATGACCAAAGGCTATCTCAGCCAGTTGATTAACGACAAAATTAAAAGCCCCAGCGCACAAAAAATCGCGGCATTGCATCGTTTTCTAGGCCTTGAGTACCCTATTCAGCAAAAAACGATTGGCGTGGTGTTTGGCAAATTTTATCCATTACATACTGGGCATATTTATTTGATTCAACGGGCATGTAGCCAAGTCGATGAGCTCCACGTCATTCTCTGCCATGATGAACCCCGTGATAAAGACTTGTTTGTTAACAGTTCTATGTCTCAACAACCCACAGTAAGCGACCGTTTACGCTGGTTATTACAAACTTTTAAATATCAAAAGAATATTCATATTCACTCATTTGATGAAAATGGCATAGAGCCATATCCACACGGTTGGGAAGTGTGGAGTGATGGAATGAAAGGCTTTTTGAAAAAGCATAATATTAATCCAAGTTTTATCTATTCAGGGGAAGTGAATGACGTGCCGCGGTATAAAAAATACTTAGGTATCGAAACCATCTTGATTGACCCTGAGCGCACGTTTATGAATATCAGTGGTAACCAAATTCGCCAAGCGCCATTTCGTTATTGGGAATATATTCCAACTGAAGTGAAACCCTTTTTTGTGCGTAAAGTCGCTATTCTTGGGGGCGAGTCAAGTGGTAAATCCACATTAGTCAATAAGTTAGCGAATATTTTCAATACATCCAGTGCATGGGAATATGGCCGTGACTATGTGTTTAGCCACTTAGGTGGTGATGAGATGGCATTGCAATATTCTGACTACGACAAAATCGCCTTGGGACACGCTCAATATATTGATTTTGCAGTGAAATATGCTAATAAAGTCGCATTTATTGATACCGACTTTGTCACGACTCAAGCCTTTTGTTTGCGCTATGAAGGTAAAGAACACCCATTTGTTCAGGCATTGATAGACGAATACCGATTCGATTTAGTCATAGTTTTAGAGAATAACACCCCTTGGGTCGCTGATGGTTTGAGAAGCTTGGGGAGTGATAAAGACCGGAAAGCTTTCCAAGGTTTGCTCATTGAAATGCTCAAGAAAAACAATATTGAATTTGTGCGTGTAGAATCCTCTGATTATGACGCACGCTTCTTAGAGTGTGTCACCCTTGTTCAGCAGTTACTGATGTTGGATGACTTATAAAGCCTCACAATAAAAAACGGCATCTAATGATGCCGCTGTTTCTATGATATTGCTCTGCAAGTCAGAACGATTTCTTATAAGATCTGAGATCAAGCTACAAATAATAATATTCAAAATAATTCGAATTGCAGGTAGGCGGCGAATGAAACTAAGCCCTAGGAGCATACACCAGTATGTGACTAGGGTTAGTAAATGAAGCCAACACCCCTGCAATCCGAAGAATGAAGAATATTTATTTGGTCATACGCTTATACTTCATCCGATGTGGCTGCAACGCTTCCGCGCCTAACGTCCGTTTTTTGTAATCTTCATATTCAGAGAAGTTACCTTCGAAGAACGTAATATTACCTTCGTCTTGGTAATCAATAATATGGGTTGCAATACGGTCAAGGAACCAACGGTCATGGGAAATAACCATGGCACAGCCTGGGAACTCTAACAGGGCGTTTTCCAGCGCACGTAAAGTTTCAACGTCGAGGTCGTTGGTTGGTTCATCGAGTAACAGGACGTTACCGCCCACTTGCAGTAGTTTGGCTAAGTGTAAACGGCCACGTTCACCACCAGATAACTCACCCACACGTTTACCTTGGTCAACGCCTTTAAAGTTAAAGCGACCCACATAAGCGCGGCTTGGAATTTCAAAGTTACCAATACGCATGATGTCTTGGCCGTTAGAAATTTCTTCCCAGACAGTTTTGCTGTCGTCCATCGCATCTCGGAACTGGTCAACAGAGGCAATTTTCACGGTATCACCTAACGTGATTGAGCCGGAGTCCGGTTGCTCTTGGCCTGAAATCATACGGAACAGCGTTGATTTACCTGCACCGTTAGGGCCGATAATTCCCACAATTGCCCCTTTCGGGATTGAGAAATTCAGGTTATCAATCAGAACGCGATCACCATAAGATTTACTTAGGTTTTCAACCTCGATAACTTTATCCCCTAAACGCGGCCCAGGTGGAATAAATAGCTCGCTGGTTTCATTACGTTTTTGATATTCAACGCTATTGAGCTCTTCAAAGCGAGCCAAACGCGCCTTACCTTTAGCCTGACGGCCTTTTGGATTTTGGCGGATCCACTCAAGCTCTTTTTCGATAGATTTACGACGAGCGGCTTCTGTAGAGGCTTCTTGCGCCAAACGTTCATCTTTTTGCTCAAGCCAAGAAGAGTAGTTACCTTCCCAAGGAATACCTTCACCACGGTCAAGTTCGAGGATCCAACCCGCGACGTTATCTAAGAAGTAACGGTCATGCGTGATAGCCACAACAGTACCTTCGTAGTCGTGTAAGAAACGCTCTAACCAGGCAACAGACTCGGCATCCAAGTGGTTGGTTGGCTCATCGAGCAGCAACATATCGGGTTTTTCGAGTAGTAAGCGGCAAATGGCGACACGACGACGTTCACCCCCAGAAAGGTTTTCAATTTTAGCATCCCAAGCTGGCAGGCGTAGTGCATCCGCCGCTCGCTCTAATTGGTTGTCTAAATTATGACCATCTTGTGCGGAGATAATGGCTTCTAACTCGCCTTGTTCTTTCGCGAGTTTATCGAAATCTGCCCCTTCTTCCGCGTAAGCTGCATAAACTTCGTCTAAGCGTGTTAATGCATTTTTCACTTCGCTAACCGCTTCTTCAACAGCTTCGCGTACGGTGTGCTCAAGGTTTAGCTTCGGTTCTTGCGGAAGATAACCGATTTTCAGACCCGGTTGTGGACGTGCTTCACCTTCAATATCGGTATCAATACCCGCCATAATACGCAGTAACGTTGATTTACCGGCACCGTTAAGACCTAAAACACCGATCTTAGCCCCCGGAAAGAAGCTCAGAGAGATATTTTTTAAAATATGACGTTTCGGTGGAACAATTTTTCCAACCCGATACATACTATAAACGTATTGAGCCAATTTATTTACCTTTTGATTTGTAAAGGGAATTTTAGTTTTTTAGTCTATTTTTGCTTTAACAAGCTTAGGCTGAAAAGCATTTAATAAACAGCTATATAATTTTCTAGAACTATACCTGAACATCAGAAGATCATCCATCCCTCTCAGTGATACAAGCTTGATGACTTTCTATTATCAATTTGTGGGTGTATAGTGTGTCTATACGCTATACAAAGAGTTGGCCATGATAAAAAGTTTTAAACATAAAGGAATTGAACACTTTTTTAAAATGGGCATTACGTCTGGTATTCAATCGAAGCACATAACAAAGTTACGGGTACAACTGACTGCGCTCAATGTTGCTAAAAAACCACAAGATATGTCTGCACCAAGTTGGAATCTCCATCAATTAAAACGGGGAGATTTGCAGCATCATTGGGCAATATCAGTGAATGGAAACTGGCGACTCACATTTAAATTTGAGGGTGAAGATGCCATTCTCGTTGATTATCAAGATTATCATTAAGTAAGGTGAACATAATGAGCAAAATGCATAATCCAGTACATCCGGGTATCGTTTTACGTGAATATTTAGAGGGTATTTCAGTCACTGAAGCTGCAAAAGCATTGGAGGTAACACGTACAACTCTCTCGCGTATTCTCAACGGTAATAGCGGTATTTCGGCAGATATGGCGATACGATTAGAAATGGCACTCGGAACCAGTGCTGAAATGTGGGTTGAGATGCAAGCCCAGTATGAACTTTGGCAAGCTTCTTTGGAAAAACGCCCCGCCATTAAACCTTTATTTCCGCGGAGGGAAGGTTTTAAGTCATTCATGGACTGAATGGTACGTAAAAGACTGTAAAGTCGAAAAATTCAAGAACTCTCTGCTGTTACTAAATAAAAACTTTCGGTAGCATTAACATTATTGATATATGTTTAATATACCCATAATCCTTCAAGTCGCAGCGCTTTTCGTTGAGGTATAAGTGACTACGCTCAGCTAGCCGAGTCGCATAGTTTATCTATGCTCCCTGTCTATCTTCGCTTGTCGCTTGCCTGCAACTCGAATTATTTGGGGTATATATAGGTTAAGGTCTTTCCTGTATTTTGACTTTAGTTTAGCGATGGAGCGAGTGAATATGAAAGGTTGGTTAGCGGCAGTACCTGTGACAATGTTGCTGGTTTCCAGCGCAGTATGGGCGGATTCCTTACAGGCACAACGGGAGCGTTATCAGGCAATTAAGGTTGCATGGGATGCCAATAAAATGGATGAAGTCGAGCGCTTGCTGCCGACCTTGCATGATTATCCACTTTACCCTTATCTCGCTTATCGTGAGTTAACTCAAGACTTAGATATCATCTCGCCGCGCCAAGTTCAGGAGTTTATTAATACCTACCCAACCTTGCCTGTCGCTAAAAATCTCAAAACACGCTTTGTCAACGAACTAGCTCGCCGCCAAGAGTGGAAATCGTTGCTTGAATTTAGCCCTGAGGCGCCAAAACCTGCCGAAGCCCAATGTAATTTTTATTTTGCTAATTGGGCTGTGGGAAATAAACAAGTTGCTTGGCAAGGGGCAGAAAAAGCTTGGTTAAATGGCCGTTCAATGCCGAGTGCTTGTGATAAATTATTTAACGAATGGGAAAAAGCGGGTTATTTAACCCCTGAGATGACCCTTGAACGTATTAATTTAGCCATAAAAGAGGGCAATACATCGATTGCTAGTTATTTAGCAAAACGCTTACCAACCAGTTATAAAACGATTGGTGATGCGCTAGTGAAATTACAAAATGACCCTGCTTCAGTCGTGACATTCGCTAAAACGATGACGCCAACGGATTTTACTCGCCAAGCCACCATCGCGGCCTTTAGCCGTTATGCGCGTCAATCTCCTGATGCGGCTCGTACAGTACTTAATAGCATAAGTTCTGCACAAAAAATGAATATGGCAGAAAAGCAGTTACTTAAAGACAGTATTGCTTGGCAATATATGGGTGATGTGACCCCTGAACAGGCCCAATGGCGTGATGAGACCATTCAAGAAAGTAATTCATCGTCATTGAA